>SDBT01001366.1_pt1 | contig 42803 bp, 75 predicted proteins | sample 2277101 | NCBI WGS metagenome assembly SDBT01 (sample SAMN10404973, study PRJNA504765) | marine sediment metagenome | isolation source: marine sediment core GS10_PC15, 103 cmbsf | place: Arctic Ocean: Southern Knipovich Ridge | collected 2010
CCCGATGTTTGACGTGCTTAAGAATAAAGCCATCTTATGGGTATCTGAATCTATATCAAATGTCCCATCGAGTAAAGAGGTTCTCCCTGTGTTGGTCATTAACCATGCGCCTGCTGCCATATCAGTCTCCCTCGGCTGGCTTCCAGCCCTGAAATTCTTGGATTATCTATAACCACCCCAATACCTGTATCTATCGTTATAAGGCGGGAACACATTCTCCTGTAACGAAATCTTTTCAGTCATCTTTAAGCCCAGAAATCCCGTGTAATCCCTTCTCGCCTGACCATATTCAAATACAAACTTGGACTTGTCTTCAGATGATACGGGAACAGCCTCTCTCTCCCAGAATATCATCCGTGCTTTAGCTATAAGTAATGGTATTCTATACTCATCTAAAGTGATGGTGTCTGTCAGTGCGCTCAAGGTCTCTAAGGGGGCTTCACCGAGTAACCTCAATCGTCTCTCGTTTATAGGGGCAGACATTAATTCAAGGTATCTGTTCGTTCCGTTGGAAGTTATGACGAAAGGTATCTGCTCACCCCTTTCACGAGTAAAGGAATTTAAGTCGTAGAACATCTCGTCAGACTCACCTGTTCTCTGTATCCATACCTGCTTCAATTCGCCGGAAACAAAATCGTCAGGCAAAAGGTATTTGGTTAGATTTCTGTCGCCCACATAGAGGTCGTCATAGTAAACGTATTGACCGTTGGTGGTTACTTTAAGTCTAATCTCAAAGTCAGTTAAGTTGTCATTTATTGATAGATTCTCATTCTTTATCTCAGTGAATTCTCCCGCAGGTGTAGCCGTAGTGGAAGTCAAAGTCTGCTCTGTTCCATCCGCTTGCTTGGTGTAAATAACTATATTGGCATCATCGGCAGTCTGCGGAAGAGCCTGAACAAAAGCGTCTATCGTTCTACACTGGAAGTCCAGTAGTTCTGGGTAGGTGTTTGAGTGGATTGAAATATATCCGTTGGCTGCGTCAGCCGTACACTTGGCAGAATACGTACCACCTCTCGTAAGACCTGCTGTTGAGGTTTGCGCTAAGGTTATGTTAGTTGCAGTCCAGTACGTCAACGCGGTACTAGAAGACCACGATTCAAAGTGTCCGTCTACCGCCCTGTTCCCCGTAACTAGGGTCAGGTTGTCTACACCTTTATACAGAAGCCCTTTAGCATAGACTTCTTCAATCGCCCTTAAAAGCGCAGTCTTATATTTCTCTCTCTTGTAACGAGTAATACGGCACGTTATCGCACCGCTTTCAGCAGCAAGGTTAGCACCGTAGACATACGCAGTCCCCGTTGCGGTAGCGTAAGTTGTAGACCCTAGTTTTCTTTCAACGTCAGGGTTATTTGTTCCCTGAATGTGTATCCAGAAGTCATTGAAATATCCATCGTCACCATCGTCAAACGACTGGAGGGTAGTTGAAATGACCGACTTGTTCGTTGTAATGTTGTCCGTAGTAGCAAACTCCAGAAAGTCGCCAGCCGCCTGCATTAGGCGCTTCTCCAGTTCAAGAAGCGTGGACGTATTTATTGCCATAGCTTACCTCTCTATCTTGTTAAATTATAATTATATGCAATCTCACTGGCGGAAAATGCTTTGGCAGGGTATATCTTAACCTCTTTTATAAAACCTTCCCAATAGGCTGCAACAGCAATAATCCCCACAATAGCTTCACCGTGATTGGAAACATCAGCATCATCAACATAGACTATTGCCAACTTGTTAGTTGATATGAGGCAAACAGCTAGCATTTTTGCCTCAATTCCCCCAACTTGGGCATCAGAGAATATTTCCTCGCCATTCAAGCTAACGGTGTCACCCGTATAAGTGCATATTCGCAAGGCCCCCTTTTCGGAATTGCCACTATCCTCATAAATAACTGCCAGTTCCGTTGCATTTACTTTTGCAATCCCCGTGTGGACAATGGAATCTGATGTTGGATTCACATCTACTTGTGCACCTTCTGTTATATTTGTTCCCGATACAGTGACTATTTCTATATAGCCTGCTGTATCTGTCACCACATCAGCCCACACGACCACACACTTATCCGTATCAAGTTGGTCACAGGACGTGTACCTGGAAACCTGCGCTAATAGAGTTGATATAGCCCCAGGAGTAGGCGTTGTTCCCGATATAGTAAAAGCACAGGCTTTTAGGTATTGACTGTCACCCAAATCTGAATAGAAAGCGATGAACTTATCTGTATCTAATTTACAGCAAGAAGTGTATGCCACATTCCCTTCAAATGCAACAGGGGCGGCTGTGGTAGTTATCGTAGTCCCAGAGACAGTACCAATACAAGCCGTACCTACCGTTGCATTATCATATATGATGGCAAACTTATCAGTCCCTAATTGACAGCACGAAACATATGTTACATTGGTTGTCTCAAATTCCTTTTCTGCCCCATATCCCGTTATAGTGTTACCTGACACGGAACCAACCCTTGCATAACCATCGTCACCTTGGGCATCATCGGCATAAACAACTACAAACTTATCGGTATCCAGTTTGCAGACTCCAACGGTAACGCCAATGCCTATGTCCGAAGCGAACTCAAGAATAGCCCCCCATGAGATTGTACCTCCAGAAACAGTAGCTACCCTGCACTTTCCCGCATCAGTGTCATCATCATCACAATAGGCTACTACGAACTTGTCTGTATCAATCTCAGCACAATCAAGAAACTTTACTGCTCCACTTTCAAATTCAAGGGCGGTTCCAAAGTCTACAGCCATTTAACCCCCTAAGCGTTAAACCCCAAAATTATATCTTCACTTGTGGTATTATTGCCACCGGCAAAACCATTTGATACGGTCTGAAACAATCCGCCATCTTTATAAATGATACAATCGTCACCAGACCCGACAATATCAACGTGTACGAGAACATCCACATCAATCAGTCCAGCATTGGATGTAACGGTTGAAGCACCCTCCAAGTCAATTTTTATAGCACCTCCTGTCCCACTAAGGAAGATGTCAATTACCCCGCTGGCAGTTCCCATGAGGTATTCACCGTTTGTCAGTCCTGTCTTATAAATTATAGATGTAATCGTGAAATCCCCACTCCCCAGAAGTAAAGACGAGTGCGCTGGAATTGTGATTATATCATCCGTTCCATTAAACAGTCTTCCTTTAGATTTCAATAAGGGGCCACTTACTACACACTCATGCCCATACGGGTCTATGGATTTGAATATAGGGCCACTCAACCCAGGATTCCACAAGGGCAGATATAGAGCAGTCCCTCCGGGTATGGGATTGTGAGACCATAAACTTTTAGAAAGTTTGAGTAAATTCATCAGTATTGCTCCACAACCAATACTATTGTCAGTATTTCACCTGCTGACTCAGCCGTAATAGCATCCCGTGTCATTACTATCCCGTAAAGGTCGTCATCACCCGCAGCGCAAGTGTAATACACTGGTAGTCCGCCTACGGTTGATATGGCTGCTTTAGCTTGCTGGCTACCGCCAACATCTTCTGTAGCTGACAAATCTATCCATCTTGGGTTTTTAGTTCTATCGGCGTGAATGATAGCTGTGTTAGCTGCGTTGTCGTTTAAGTTGCTTGTCGGGGTCGCATCAAACAAGAACAAAGTCAATCGTGGCGTTATGGCAGTTGTCTGCTGAAAGATTACATAAGCCTCAGTGATGGCTCCTGACCCGCCGTTAGACCTCGCCATTTTAGTAAAAGTCCACGCCGTACCACCACTCTTACTTTCCGACATAACCTCGTTAGCAGCGTAGTTGCCGTCTGCAATTAGAGCCTTTTCTGCCGAAACTGTGATAATACTCGGACTTGAAGTTGCTTTAGCCATTCCCATAATTCACCTCCTTAATTTTGGCTGTGATATATCTGTATAGTCTACGTATAAGACGCTTTTTAATAATTGCGTATAGATGACCGTACCACCCTGAGTTCTTTTCCGTTGAGTGTATCTTTAGCAGTACGATTATTATAAGTATTTCCAAAAAAATGTCTGTCATTTTGTCACCAATATCCCGTCAAATCCTGCTGAAATATCCATGTCATTTGACCCACTAAATCCTTGAACTTTAAGAATCCCTGGTCCTACATATTCTTCGGGAACTGGAAAGTGAGTAGATAGACCAGATGTCCCAACAGTCTGTAAACCGAATGGATGTTTTGAAAGAAAGTTGAGTAATTCAGCGTCAGGTTCAGGGTTGAAAAGCAAATTAACATCAGCCAAAGCTGCTGCCCCTCCCGCCTTGTTTGCAAAAGCATAGAGAGCATGTAAATAAAATTTCTGTGTAGATGGAAACCCAAGTATCGCCATCTCAGTCTGCCCTTTCCCCACTTCTATTCTTGCTGTAACCGTAGTAGTTGACGGGGATTTAGCTGTGGCTGTTATTGTTCCTACATTTACGTTAGTCGCACCTTTGGTCAGAACTAGCATCCTGTGTATAATAACGTAGAGATTAGCAGTCTCAACATTGGTTGTGCCATTCATCGTAATATCTTCATTGACTTCGGCAGTATCCCAGTCGGGCAATCCAAATATCCGTATAGTCCTTGCACCATCACCTGCGGGGTTGCCATCATCGTCTGTAGATGTAGAAATGATATTGTGCTTGGCAGGAGCCGTTGGAGCTACCCATATTAAAGATGTACCAGCAGGTAAAGCACCAGTAGTATGCCCTCCATTCCAAATATCTGCCGTAACTGTTGAATCTATCTCAGTATTACGACCAAACTTGTTGATAGCAGATACGCCTGTGATATTCCCCTTCGCTACTTCTAGCAGGAAATCAAGATTGGAACTACCCCATCCTTTCATTAACTCTTAATCCAGCCAATGTCAAGTGTCGGTGTCCCTGCTACTGAAAGAACTTCTAAACCTCCTACCTTCGCTGGATTGACTGAGATTTGGTATTCAATACCTGCCTTTCTAATTATGTAATTCGTGTTCCTGTAAGCAGGGATTATATTATCTAGGTCTACTGGACTGGAAAGTGTGCCATTGGGGGTGAATGAAATCCAGAAACAGTGCGAAAACAGGGGTGCGTTGGGAGTCCCTAGAAATTGAGGATATGCAGTAGGCAGGGTAAACTCGTACAGTCCGTCTTGGTCTAGCGTAGTAGAACCCGAAGTCCCATCTGAGTCACCTGTAACGTCTTCAAAAAAAACACACCTACCAGCAGCCACATCGTAGGTAAAAGTCTTGGTTATGGTAAATGTATTTGCTGCTGTATTCGCTACAGTCCATTGACCGTTATATGGGCCAGCATCGTATATATTTATAAGGTCGCCATCAGAAGCACCGTGAGAACCTGCCGTAACAGTAGTCCCAGAGGCGTGAGTGGCGAATGCCGTTATAGCGGTTTCCTTTTGGTAGTTTACGTCTAACGCACGACTTCCAGTGGACTGAACATTGGAACCCATATCAATCCAGAATGCCCTCGACTGTTGCGAAGTGCCAAGATACATAGCATAGGACGTAGTAGCTCCGTCTAGCGGTAAATGAGTGGATGAACTCCTGTCTGTCACATTGTCTTTGTATTCGGTATAGTTCGTACCGTCATACACGATGGCGTGTAACAATGCTGGTGTAAGTGCCAACTTCCAGTCAGATGAGCAATGCAGGGAAACCTCCTGAAAATTGGGCTTTACCGCTACGAAAGCGGCGGTTGTGGTGAGGGCTTGCGTCTCCCCCTCAACTTCATAACTAGATGCGTCAAATACTGGCTGTCCCATTTCCTTTCCTCCTTACCTTCTTTTTCTTGGGTGGTTTATCGCTTACGTATAAGGGTGCGACCTCCTCTTTGGGTCTCAAAAGGTCGCGAATATCTAAAAGGACTTCTATAATAAGTAAGTCCTTTACACTGCCGTCTTTTATTATTTCTAACCTATCCCTCATTTTACCGCCCCTTTTATCCTTCCCACTTAACCACCCTCACGGCTTCCTCAATCGGCGCAGGACGCTGTTCTGTCCAATACCTAGGAAGAGGATGCAGTGCCACCCTTTCAGTCCATTCTTCTTCCGACTTGATGTCATCCACTACCACATCTATGAGGTCTACGTAATGCCCATCGTGTTCGTATTCATCAATCCAGATTTTCCACGCAGCCTCAATTAGTGCCTCCCTGCCAGGGTTGTTGTAATATTTGCGGAATTTATCCCGTTCCTTAATCCAGAATTTAGTGTTTGCCCGATACGTGTTACCTAGTGTCGGGTCGGGCAGTATCTCGGCATAGGCGATTATAGCCTTCCTGAATATCGCCTTATGCGTGATTACATAATTCCTAGCTGTCCTGAGCATCCAGTGTGCTATCGGTTCAAATCTATCCATTGGTATTTCCAATCTATCTCTTATATTTTTAGTGGGGGTGTTTACAGGCACACCCCCTAAGCCTTGCATTTATGCCGTGTTAAGTTCAGTTGTGGGAACCTCAAACCAGTGGAACCCTACAGTGCAATCCAGGTCTGTAGTTGCAGCTACGATATGGATGGATAACCCACCCGTCGGGGGAACTATAATTCTCCCACCGATTTCTGCGGTGATTAAGGAACCTGGAAGTACGCCGGTTGGCTCTGCCTCCGTGGACATTCCCCAAGGGAACCATCCATCATCAATCACCGTAGCACCAACATCGTAACTGGTTTCACTTCCACCAGCCGCCCCGCCATTGGTCGAATTGCGGACGGTGATGTCATTGGTCACTGCGGCCATGCCAGCGGGATGCGAGCATAACCAGATGCTATAGAAAGCAGCCGCCGTTGTGGACACCAACTGGAAGGCGAAAGCCCTCTCAATAACCAAGTTCTTGTTGGGACTGTTATTACGTAGTGTCCCTAGTGCGACTGTAGACGGTCTGACCACTAGACCCGCAACGGCGGATGTGGTCACAGTCTGATAGCCGTAGCCCTGGGCAGTCCATATTACTTTCTGGTCAATAGTAACTAATGCCCCACCCTCTGAAGATTTGAGGTATACAGAACCTCCGTCCACTGCCTGAGTTGCTTTTAAAATTGCCATGTTTACTCCTCCATTTTTTACCGTAATTCTTTATCTGTGGGTTTTGGTTTACCATGATGCGCATCCATGTGGCAATTTGGGCATAGCACTTCAAGATTGTCCGCGCTTTCGTCACCATGTTTGCCATCTCTATGATGCGTGTGGCAATAACCATGCCAACCACACCGCATACAATGCGTCACATCTAACCCTAATACTTTTGCTGAGAGTTTAAGGGGTGTAGAAGTATCCCCCATTAGGGGTTTCCCCCTACGCACCAGGGAGCAATGAGAACATTCAGAGCGATAGTACCATTCCTTCTTGTTTTTAGCCCACGTAATTGGTACTATACGAACACCGCACATCTTACACTTTGGTCTTTCAGCAACATCTATAGTCATAACCATCTTCCCAACTTAAGCCTATTACCGTAAAGGCTTTACTCTGGCTCTTCATCACTCTCACTGAGTTCTTCGAGAACCAGATGGATACTAAAATCTCGTCCTGCACCGTCTTTGATTGGTTTGCACCAAACCCAAGAACCCTGCTCAATGACGGCATCGGGGCTGAAGTCCTCAGCATCAATCTCGTAATTATCACCTTTGCTGAGAACAACGGTTGTGGTGGCCGTGTAGGTATACGCCCTATCTGTCCTTCTACCAGGGTCTACAGTCCTGTCTTCAAGAATAGTTGAATTGTCCACCAAGATATCGAACTCGGCATCATCGTCAGTTGGTGCTTTGCCGGCATGGATGCGGATAGCTAACGGTTTGTAGTCAGCATCCATATAATAGCGAGGGCCAAGGTAGTCCTGACTTGCTACACCTTTAACTTCCCAAGTCAATATTCTCATCTACCCCCTCCTTTAAGGAACATCTTGCCATTTCTTGAGATAGCGCATCTCGACAACGGTATTGGCCTCACCAGCCCGTTGTCCGTAGTTTAGTATTGCACATAGCGGAACATCCGCTACTGCCGAGGCTATGTACCCCTTCTGCACACCGTCTATATAGAGCCGTGCGTTACCACTTGTGTCAAGCGCAACACGAAGCCGCCTTTTCTCGGTGTCCGCCCAATCTACCGCCGAATCTACGGACTGCACCGCAGCACCGTTGTTTACACTGGCACTGTAGATACTTGAAGTTCCTAGGTCGGCATCAATCACGAAACCAACAGCATCAGTGGCAACCGCCGTGAGTGTCCCTCCATCAGCGTCTATTGTGGCAGCAGGGGTTGCTTCGCTAGTGGCATCAGAAAACCCGAAGTACACGAAGGTTCCCGATACGTTGGTTATTTCCACCTTGGCTTCAATTACGGGTGACTGCGAGATGTCGAAGATAAGCCCAATTGCCAAGAATGACACCTCATTGTCCGAATCACCGCACGTACCCTTGAATCCGTGTTCCCCGCTTGCCCCCAGTGCGCCCAAGTCGTTAGTACCATCGAGTGTTTGAGTGTAGTCGTTAGTCGTGTCTAAAGTGGTCTGGTCGAACCAATCCACTGAACACATCCTTTCTGTTGACGGATTTCCTACGATATTTGTGTTTACAGATGCACCAGCCTTAAAGACTAGTTCATCATCTACATATACGTCTGACATATTGCTCCTTTATTGGGGTGCGGAGTGTTACCCCTTAATATCTTTCTCCGTGTAACGAACCCGTTGAAAAAGCAGGTGAGTCTGGAGTCCAGTTGTCCATCCACTTCTTCCTTGACGGGTATTGACCTTGTACTCTCACAATCGCAGGAATTGTCGGCAGTCTTCTCATAGGCTTACCGCAACATTCTGGAGCGGTTACATCCCCTAACTGAATCGTTTCCCTTATTCCCTTACATTTCTCGCAACTGTAATCGTATATAGGCATTAAGAACTCCTGGTATAAAATGGTTTGCCAAAGTTCTCTCTTAGTTCGGCTACGCCGTAAGCGGCATCCACGATTATCCTTGCAATGAACTTCCAGCCAAGATTGTAGAAGTTGGAACTGGGGTTCTTCTGGATTACGACACCGAGAGCGTCAGGGTGAGAATATACGCCGTAGTTACCAACAGTCGTAGAGGTCAGGTTGTTGGTGATTTTTACCTTAGCGTTGTAGAGCGTTCCGAACATTCCGTTGGTCGTGGGGCTGCCGTTTATGAAATCACCTCGAACAAACTTGTCAATATTCAAGAGGTCTGACTTCATTGAGGGGTCTCCAATCAGGAAACGCCCCTCATCGGGTACGTCTAACTCGTCAAGAGTCTGGACTAAAGTCCTGAACAGGTCATCGTCAAAGGTTTGACCGTCAGAACCTTGAACGGAACTGGACGACAGTAGCGAAATCAGTGAACCAACCTTAGTGTCAATCGCCTTGCTGATTGCATAGGCCGCAGCTTTGGCAGCGTTAGCCATGTAGTCCGCCTCATCCTCAATCTCTATTAAAGGCGAGACTTCCACAGTAGCCTCTTTCCACTGGTCTATCGTGATTGATACAGGAGTACCAGCAGCGTCCTGAGCCGTTGATTCCGTGTTAGGTGTCACATCCGAAGCTGAGATTTCACTCAGTACAGGGATAGATACCTTGTAACCTTTCTTTAAGTCTTTCTTGTACCTGTGAGTGAATGAGTCTGCTACCACCAGATTGCTCATGGTATGAAACAGAACGTCCTTACTAAACTTCTCAGGTATAAATTTTGCAGTAATCAGCTCTGCAAGGGTTGGGTCTGAACCTGAATTATAAGCCATGTGTTTTCTCCTATTTTATCTTGCCTTCAAGGTACGCTTGGTCTATTGCGTCCTTTTCCTTGGCGTATTGTTCCATCGGCATATCATCTATCTGTTTAGCTGTGTAAACTTTCTTACCCCCAGATGCTTGCCCGTCTTCTGAATCCCTGTCACCTTCTTTTGTCTGGAGTTCCTTTCGCAGCCTTGCTTCCATATCAGCCGCAGTTTCGGTCTTTGTAACAGTAGCCCTTGCTATCTTATCTTTGGCACGTTGCAGTTTCCCCGCGTCTAACGAGTCTTCAACACCTTCAAGTTTTTCGGGGTCGTCCTTGAAAACCTCCTGCGCCTCTTTGAAGACAACTTGTGCTTCCGCTGCATAAACCTCCTGCTGCGACCTGGCAGTAGCTCGTCTACCCTCATCCTCTCGCTGCTTCTTGGCATTGGCGAACTCTTGTTTGTACCCTTGGGCTTCTTCAGTAGTCATATCACCCTTGCCCATCATACCTGCCATGATTTGCATAGCATCTTCAAGTCCGCTTACCTTCGTAGCGAGTTCCGCGTTACCGGATTGGTTCCTTAATAGCCTATCCTTTTCCTGTAGAGACCCCCTGAGTCCCTGTTCACTACTCTCGGCCTTATCTGCCCTTGCGGTGGCTTCCTTGAGTTGTGCGCTTGCAGTTTCTAACAACTGTTCTGTGGTTGGGGTTGCTTCCACCTCTGCGTTAGCATTGGCTTCTTCATTAGTCCCTTCCTGGTCTACCATTGTATCCTCCTTATTGTCTTGAGTAGAAAAGTTGGTAATATCTTTCAATTTCAGGATTTCTCATGCGAATTGACTTCCTCATATCCGAAATTACCTTCTTACCCCTCGGTGTTTCTGCGGCGGTTTTGCCGTACATCCCAATGAACATACTTTCAACTTCCCAATATGGTTTCATTACCCCCTTTGCTTTCTGGTATTCCTTTGCCATTTCAGGTAAATTGGCATCACGTTCTCCTTTTATATCCTGAACATATTTGTAAATCTCATCGCCCCATTTAACCCTGAACTCCGCTATAAAAGCATTGAACTTATCGTATTGGAATAAACCAAACTGGTCTTCAAACTCAGAGCGTCCCTGTTCGTCTTTTGTAAACAGACGATTAGTGTATTCAGCGTAAGCTATATCTTGAACACTTCTGTCATCTAACTTGCGAGGTTCCCTTAATGTTTCCATTACGGATTTATATTCGGGTTGTTCTGAAATGTGATTGTATGTCACTCCTAACCCGTATCCTGCGTCAGACATCTTTTTCCTGAACTCAACCCCGTCTATTGCATTAGCATCATAAGCACCCTGTAAATCGTTCAATGTCCCTTCATAGGTCATTCTTGCAGCGTCTCTTTCCCGTTCCCAGTTTATCCACGCTATGCTTTCCTTATCACCTCTAGTGACCGCCTGCGCGTCTACATCTTTCTGTAAAGTTCTAATCGTAGGGAATTTATCTACCCTCATCTGACTTAAATCATCCAGGTTGTCATAAGTATTCCCGAACTCTCTCATTGAAATAGAGTCCTTCTCTTCATCCAAGAGTTCCCACGGGGATTTAGGGAACACCCTCAACCCACCGAACTCCGCCGCTATCGCCGAAGGGGAGGGCAACTCAGTCTGCTCACCACGTAAACGGTCATATAAGGCATCTGTGGTTTCCTGTGCGGCAATAGGAGTTATCTTATCAGCCAAGAACTTACCCCAGTCTCCAATGTCTTCAAACGGTTCACCAAAATAATTGGACTGTTCTACTAGACCTCCGTAAAGTGTACTTGTAAGAGGCGCAGTTCTGGAATACAAAAATCTTATAAACGGGTTGTCCCACCTGTTAAGAGACCCCTCGCTTATGGGCTTGACTAAGTTAATCGGGTCTTCCACCGCAGTAACCGCCACGTCATAACCCAACCTCATCAACGCTATCATTATCCCGCCTATACCAATATGAGAACCCCCTATTTCAAGTGTCATAAACCTCCCTGAACTGGGATTCAAGTTCGCCTCTTGACCGAGTGCCTTGGCAGCACCATAGTACATTGACATCCCACCGCCAGCCAATGCAGCCAGTGATTTCCTCGCCTCCGCTCCCGCCAGACCACCCCTGAGAGCGTCTGAGGTGAACGCCAGACCAGCCCTGGTATAGCGTGGGGCAAAGAATACGAAAGCGTTCTCAAAGTCCTGCTGCGTACGTCCTATGGCTAGAGCCTCGGTTGACATTACACCTGTCATTCTGTCTATGGTTCGGGATAAGTCCATCAACTGTTCAGGAGACATGTTTGGTTTTTTGAGTGCCTGCCACATATAGTTCCTTGCAGCTTCACCGCCTCCTGAAAAAGCAACTTCCGCCCTACCGTATGTCTGTCCTACGCCCTTCTTTAATCCTTTCCCAAATATAGGTATCTTGCCCAATTGTCTTTGAAGTGGTTCCAAAGCCTTGAAGAACTCAAATGTAGAAGATGAACCTCCGTGTGAAATTCTCTCAGCAGCAGTAGCCATCGTCTTCGGGTCAGTCAGATATTTGTAAAAGTTCTCGGGTTTAATGAAGAACTCCAAGTTTCTCTTGAACATTCCTGCCCACGCTACGGGGTTTCTGCCAGCTACGGCTAGACCCTGAATGAACGGAGACGATAAGTCCATGGCGGCGGTTAACATGCGTGAAGTTCCCGACACTCTAGCCATATTAGTGAGCCATCTCTGCCCGTCATCCTGTAATAGTTTCTCGGCTGTTTTAACAACGTCCTTAGGAAACAACCTGTCTCCAAAGGCTGGTTCTAATCTGAACTTTGCCAGTTCCCTCCCAGAAACGGGGTCTACCATCACCTGCCTACCCTTAAAATGTTTCAGGAATTGAGACCTCTGCCCCGATAACATTTCTATTTCCTTAGCAAACTTCAATACACCCTCAGCACCTAATTCTCGTAATTCTGCCAATCTCTGCCCTTCGGGACTTATCGCCCACATAATCTTGGCTGTTTTTCCAAGTCCCTTGACCTCTGTGTTGAATCTCTTCCTCGCTATCGCTTTAACGTAATGATTTACGGTAGACGAAATACTTTCAGATATATCCAGTCCGTAATCCACCGGAGTGGGTCTGCCGAACCTGTCTACCTGTTCCACACCTTCCCGCATAGTCTTATGAGTACGGGCGGTATCAAACCATGAACCGAACTCACTCTTGACATATTCTCCCGTAGGCGAGGTCTTACCCTTAACCACCCTATGAAGGAAGAGACCCCTAGGAACTCTAACCCCTTCCTGCTTTGCCATCTTGAATATGTCCTCAATCACTTCTTTGAGTGTGTCTACATATAGTTCGGATTGCTTGGTAAGAAACCTATAATCACCTTTGTTCTTGATAGCCCCTTCCAAAACGTCATACAAGTATTGACTCTTGCCAGATTTATCTACGATATTCCCAACAACTCCCCTTGAATCCATATTTAAAAGCCTACCTAGTCCCTTATTAGAATGTTCAATGACCTGCAACTTGGGAACCGTCAGTCTCCGTATCCCGTCTTTCATGTTGTCCACGAAGCCCATCTTAACCAAAGCCCTTCTCGTTACGTTCAGTGGGTCTGTCGCTGTGGGATGAGCAAAGGCTTTCTCCCCGCCTATCATCTTGACCACACGGTTTAATCCAGGTATTTTCTCAGTCCATCTAGTGAATCTATCAGTTAACCCACTTTTGAATATTGTCTTGTCCAGGAGTTGACTTGTTGGTATGAAATTCCTGTCGCTTACACGTAGGGACTTCCCTGACTTTGCGATTTGTGCAGCAGCCTTAGACCCTACTCCGAGGGACTTAGCACCCTTCATAGCCCAACCGAACCACGGAACCCACCATAAGGGCATCGAGAACTCAGCCAAACCTTTAACGTAAGTCGGTGCGTCCCAAGAGTCATACTCTCTTTTCTGATGGTCTACCCAGCTTTCACCTTTCTTCCACTGTATGTCAGGACTGAACGGTGCAGATATAATAGAGGCAAAAGGTTTCTCTAAATTTTCATGTATCCAACTGAAAGCCTGCCCTACTGGTTTCAATATTTCAGGCAGAATAGGAACACTTGATATTTTCTCGCCAATGGTTTCCTCGGTTTTCTGCCACCATTCCTTAGGACGTTGCCATAAAGGGACTTCACCCGTTTGTTTCCTTACAGGCGGAGTCCAACGCTGTGCGCTGAATATGTCTTCCTCTAATACGTCTGATTTCTGCCGCCAGTTATATGCCATAATTAGACCTGTTGAGCAGCCCTAAAAGTTCTCCCTAATCGTAACGATTGCGGTTTCATTCTTTCCATAGAACTTACTAAATCCTGCGGGTCTTGCCCTGCGAATCTCCAATAAGCACCCAACTCCTGCTGCCGAGAAGAACCAAGCCCCCTCCATTGCTGTGGACTGGGGATTTCACCCGGAGGTGGTGCCCCCCCGATGTTCCCTGTTCTTGGTATAAACTCACCCAAACCCGGAACTGCCTGAGCCAACCATGCGGGAGTCTTCACCCCTCTTGGCCCCGATATTTGGGGTTCACCTGTATCGAAATCCCCCGGTCTCGCTCTCCTCTGTTCCTCACGAAATGCCGCCGATAACTCAACGTCTTCAATTCTTTCCCTGACGGAATTTAACCAAGTTCGTGCTATTTCACTCCTGTCCCTTATTCCTTGAGGTACTGCACCGGGAACCTGCCCAGGTGAAACTTGCTCCTGAACTGTATTCCCGAATACACTTCGCGCACCAGAAGCACCAGCAGCCGCAGGTACTGTATAGGTCTTCTCAATCTTATCAGCTTCCTTAACAGCCTTTTCAAGTTGCTTTTCTTGCGCTTCAAGACTCGCCAGATATTCTGTTTGGGTTTCAGGGTCTTGCTCAAATGGGTTCGGTTGGAATTGCAAAGCTTCTCTTTCCAGCCAACGAGACGGTTGACCCTGAAGTTCTGCCTGAAACCTCTCTCTCCATAATTCAAACTGTTCGGCTTGCTTTATATTAAAGTCCCTCTCGGAAACTCCTGTGTCCCTGCCGAATTGAGCCTCTATCTGACGCTGTTGCGTCAGTTGTGTCATTAAATTTCCTTGTTGTTGCTGCCTAGACCTTTCGTCCCTTGACTGCATTTGCTGAAATCCGAGTTCATCTGCTGATTGCTGCTTTCTCCAATCAAATTCTGCCTGTCTCTGTGCGAATTGCCTTTCACTGAGGTCTAATTGACCCCTCTGCATGTCTGTCATAGCCAATGGGTCAAATGGCAACTCGGACGTTTCTTCCACTGACGTTAATTCCCAGTGTGGTTCCGCAGGTAAACCCTGCGCATCAAAACTAACGACTTCCCAGTTGCGCCCCTGTGGGGGTGGGTAGGGTTCCTTGGAAAGGTCTGTGAATCTCTCTCCTAATTGTTCGTCAGATAATTGCCACAACTGGGTGGGGGCTTCGGGTTCTGTTGGTTGAGGAATTTCAGGAGGAATCGCCCCGAATAGAGAAAAGGGTCTCTTCCAAAATGGTTGCTGGTCATACCAAACAGTTGTAAGCCTATTCAATTCGGCGTTCAACTCCTTTTCAGCTACAAGTTCACTAAGGGTAGAGGGGAACATACCAAGTAATTCCCTCATCTGGTTAATCTTTTCTTTTATCTCACCCGTAGTTTTATCTGCCATCATTTACCCCCGTACGCCTTCTCAGTTTGTCCATGTTCTGACTCATCTCTGCATATTCGTTGGGGAAGTTTCGCATAGCAAAATCTCTTTCCTCGTCAGGCATAGTTTCAAATTCTATCACTCTTTGCCTTGGGTCTATCGGTTCTTGTCTGAACGGCTTCTTATCCTTGAACATTAGGTGTATCTGACCAGTGGCGTTCTTAATAGCGTCCTTTAACAGGTCGCCCTGTATGTCCATCATTCCGTCTGTCATCTCGGTGGCAACCTCCCCTCTTTTACGCTAGCTTGGTCAGCATCTACTAAACCCTGCGGAGACTGGAAATTACCACTTCTCGGAGGTCCACCCTGAGAACCTATTCCCCCACCGAGTTCATCCGTGGCACTCTGGGTCTGTTGAATCAACGCTAATTTATCCTCTTGTCCCATCTCAGCCACAATAGCCTGTACCAATATCTGCTGTATTTCAGGGGAGGTCTTCATTGCTATGTCTACCCTTGTCTGCGCTATTATCTTATCTGCTTGGTCTTCAGTCTTGTTGTTGTATTTCATCAGGAATGTCTTATGGTCTATCAGTCCCCTCTCCACAAGAACCATCCCCTCTGAAGTCAGACGACTCTGTTCTATGGGGTCTTCCTTACCCAAATCTACGGTTAATTGGTGAACCCTTGCTATATCGCCCTTCTTAAGTCCTTTGGGTAGGATGTCAAGCTTCTCAGCCATTCTCATACCAAGCGAAATCGTGTCCGCCCATAAGATGTCGTTATTCTCTTTCATTGAATCGTAGATTGATTTAGCAGCCATCGAGTTTCTGTCGTCTGCCCTGCCCGAAGTTCCCGCCGTGTTACCCCTCAAAACCCCAGGGAAGTCCATGTTAATCTTTGACTCAAGACTGGCAACGTGGGCATAAACGTCAGGACTTAAGTAGCGTGGCTTGTCATCAATGTATTTGGCACCATCAGGAAGAATGAGAAAGTTTATTCCATCATCTACATTATTCCTCATACCACTTAAATCAGGTTTCTGGTCTGCCGTACTCATGTCTATTTGAATTAACTTGGTGTTATGTGCCTCTCTATGTGCGGTGTAGGCTATGTCAGAGTGCATTGTAGAGGCTTCAGTGATTAAGTTCCTCTGCATACGTACCTTTGAGAACGCCAATAGGTCGGGGTCATTGGCCTGATTGTCAATCCCTAGTCCCGAATAGACGTGTATTACGGGAACCTCTTCGTAGAGATTTACCCTCATACCGTTACCGTGAGCCAGTTTACCGTTCTTGTTAAAGAACAACGGATAATCTTCGCCCTCTGAGTAAATCGTGTCTTTGTCTACATAGAGAAAGAAATTACATAATCCTGTATTATCTCCACTCCCCTGATAACCCCAATGCTGTGAACTTGCCCTTAATTCACTCACCGACCTCTGATAACAAATGACCACCCTTGAGGGTCTGCCGTCTATATTCTCAGAGGGGTCTACGAATACAACCATCGGGTCATAGAAAACGGGTGTTACAGGAATAGCGTCAGGGTGAACATCAGTCCAACCCATTCCCTTGTGTTCCGACTTCTCCCACTGTGCGAACTCAGGATTGTGTGTTAAGTAAATAAACTTCTCGCCCCGTATATCTAAATGTTTAAACGAAGCCCTGTAAGGATTTCGGTATTGCCTGTTCCATTCCTTTAACCAACGATTAGCCTCAGAAGCCACCCTTCGTGCAGAATCCTTGGATGCGTCCTGTGAGTCGTTTCTTGGTTGAGTGAAAGCCCTTGGATTGTTCCCTATCATCTGATTTGTAATCGTATTCGTAGTACCTGCTACAAATCCAGTTCTTATCTGATACTTAGAGTCTTTTATCAAGGGCATGGGATAATCGTCTAAAAAGAAATCCTGGTCCATCTTCTGACTTGCAACCTTTTTTGAATTTCGTGTATTTACAACGTACTCTTTGAAGTCTTTTATCTCCTGTAAGTTCATCTAACCTCCGACTGGAACATAAGACCCGTCATTCATAGGTGCGTAGGTCATTATCTTGAAAGTACCCCGTGGAATATATTTCTGTAAATCCCACAAACCAGCCACCATCATCACCCAATCAAATGTTTGCTTTCTATCCATGATGGGTTTGTCGCCGTCTCTCTGGACTTGTTTCGCCTGCTGCATAAATTCCCTGTCATGGCATATTATCTGCCTTTTGGCAACCCCCAGGGAAGCTAAATTGCCTATTCTCTTAATCCTGTATTCTCCAGACACCCACTGCCCCTTCTTACCAGGGTCTACCTTCCCGTCCATTTTCCTTCGGGGGGCTTGATTGGGTGTATTGAAGTTCTGCAAACAGGTTGCCATACTTCCGCCGACACTACCTGTATATTCGTATGAATTAGTAGCATTGCTATACTCTCTTGAAAGATAGTCGTGTATCTCCGCTACCCTATCTATCTTCTCCATTCCTGTAGCTGAACAAACAATCTCACCCGTTATAAAGTCCATTACACCAGTAACAAACGGGTCTCCCACGCCGTCAGACGGGTCAGTGAACACAATATACTTCCTGCCTGCTATGGGAAGTTTGTAAACCCTGACCACCCCGTTGAATGTGTTTATACTATCCTGCCTCATAGGAGGTATGACATCATACCCCATATCATCTAAAGCCTTAAACTCAAAAAACGCCTTGACGACAGAGGATTTGAACACATCTGTTATCTTAGATGGGTACTGTTCTTCTATTTCCAACGGGGTAAATCTCGAAACAACACGGGTCTCCCACCACTCATCGAGGGTCATGTCATCAAGTCTTATAGGACGCAGATTCCAAGCTAGGAAAACAAGACATGAACCAGGCATTGTCGGATTGGTATAGAGTTCAACTCCCGAAGGGTATGTCTTTAGAACGGTATCAGGATGGTAGTAATACTCACTAGTTTTCTCCTGAAAATAATTGGTGGGGTCTTCCTTATTCGCGGTTGATAGTTCCACCATAGGTGCGCCAGAACGAGCCACAGCCCTATAGTTTTCCCTGGCAAAGTCATGCCTCGCCAACTCATCTCTTGTTATTAAAGAACCTTGAAACCCATGCCCCGATTTTGCGACAGAAGCCAGTGCTCTTACTTCAGCCTTATTACCCTTCAAAACAAGGGCTTCCCTATTATCTTTATCAACAGGCATTTTAAGCCAATCGGGTAAATTTTCATGGATGAAATTAACCTTTAATAGCAACTCCTGTGCGGCTACTTGACCTTGACTCAAAAGGAGACATTTCGCTGTTTCATTGAAATTGGCTATATGGTCATTTATAATCGCCAGCAGCCATGAGACACCCAACTGGCTTGCCTTTAGGATATAAACGAGATTATATTCTTGAATTATATCTATTAGGTCTAACAGGTAATCCCAAGGTTCCCATTTCTCTATCTTCTTAGAGTTATGGTTCTGAAGCAGACAATAATTAGTTGCAAAGTACTTTACGCTGATTGCACACTTCGCACATTCCAGTGTTTTCGTATTGCTGTCTAAAATAGTCTCTGATTTCTGTGGCGGTTTTAATTCTATCAATGGTGGAGATACCATCCCCTGTCTCCTCCTTTGGTTTTTGTTTCCATCCCTTTAACTGGGCATATAAATCTGCATAACGAGAGTTCTTCTTTCCCGCGTCTTTGCACATATCAAGAAAGTCGTCAAAGTCCCTGTCGGCATCAACGGGTTTCGTATATGCCCTTTTAGTGTCCTTTCTGCGCCTGTTCAACCAGTTCTGTATCGTAGGAAGTGCAACATGTCCGTAGTTCTCGTCAAAATACTTGACATAGGATGCGGGATTACTAAGTCCTAATTCTGCCTTTAACTCAGGTTTGTCTTCTATTTCCTCAAAACGGGCACGCTCCTCTACTTTAGGCGCAAACATTTTCCCTCCAACCATCCCTATATCCTTTTCTCATCTAGTAGAATACATCTCCTTTATTTAACACCTCTAACAAATCTTCCCAACTTAGTGTATTTGAAATGACGATATATATTGTTAATTGGATTAACACCACAGTCGCATTCTGTAGCCGGATAAGCGGGTTCATTGTAAATACCACAATCAGAATAATGCAACATTTTATTCAACCTCTACAAGAGATTTCTTTATCTTATCGTGGAACCCGTCTATATTATTTACTGGCTTTCTGCCTACATCAAAGTAATGGTATAAATCCACTGCCTCGTCCAGAGCCTTGTCTTTCTTTCCAGCCTTCTTTAACTTCTTGGCTTCTGCGACTAACGGAAGCATCTTGTCTCTGTTGGATTTTATACGTTCAGGTGTCGTATCATCAGGTAGTGTTAACATCAACGTATAGAAGTTGTCAGCCCATTCTTTCTTATCCATTTTTCTCCAATAAGAAACCGCCCCGAAGGACGGTTCCATTAAACTGCTTGGGTGGCTTTCCCTCCACACTCATCGGGTCTAGGAGGCTAAGAATTAAGTTCCGAGTTTACGGCACCCGAACTCTGCTCTGTCTACAACCACCCTGACAGAGGTGAGACTTTATTATTTCTTCTTTACTGGTTTCTTGTGTCCTGGCTTACTCGGATATGGTTTCTTTCCCGCATGTGGCATTAAATCCTCCATATCTTCTGGTGAAGTTCTGTAATTTTATTTTCTATCCTGATTTTAATTTCGTCACAGTCTACTAACTCCAGAACCCCGAGGGCTTCTTCTAGCTTTCCTATCAGTAGTTCCAGAAGTTGCTTGTCCAACTTTCACCCACTTGTCCTCGTAAGTATCCAACTTGTAGACTGTACCGTAAACCTTGTACGTGTTAGGGTCTAAACCTGTTATTATAAAGGGTTCCATCAGTTACACCTTATCTTTTCACCAAGCCTTTTCCAACAAGTAGCAACGTATATCGCAATCCATTCTCCATAATAAAAGGGTATCTTACCGTCAAGGTTGTCCCACTGACGATTTGCTTCTGCATAAAAAATTAAGTCCTGCTGCCGGGTTATATCAGTGTCCTCTATGATTTCAAATACCATAATACCCTCTATTTACATAATATCACGGCTGTCAAGTGCAAGAACTTCTACTGACTTTAAAATACTGAGTATCAACTTCGGGAAATGGCGGGAGTTCTCCCTCTATAGAAGCGATTGAGTTAGTAAACTCCTTGTTAAGTTTTATCCGTTTGTTTTCCCCGGTTGTATTGTAAAACGGTAGGAGCCAGGGCACTGTTACTGTATCTGCATCGGGGTATTTTTCAAATATTCTCTTAGCGAAAGACCTTGCTTCTGTCCGTAAATTACGATAGTATTCTTTCCATTCTATCCTATCCATTATAACTCCTTCCATTGGGTATAACCTGCTTCGAGCATAGCCTGTTGAGCCTGTCCCCAGCCATCCGCCAAACCACACCCATAACCATAGTAATCGTCATCGCCAAGTGGCCCCTTAATCAACTCCCCCTCTACCTTCTGGACTACTCCCTGAGATTTAAGATAGTCTAATAGAAACTTAGATGTATGGGCGATGTCACATATAGGTTGATGCCACTTATCCCGATAGAAGTTCTTATCTAGTATTTTTGCTATCCCTTCTCTTATATCCATCTATATCTCCTTTTATAGGGAATCGTCATCTCCCACTATATTCGTAGTTCCATTCCTGATTGCTTCTCCAGTAAATCTAATAACCTATGTGTGATTTTTAAATCATCCTCACGCAATCTTGTATCAAGCCGTGGCTTTATCCACCCCGCCTCGTCTAATGCGGTAATGAAGGACTCAACATCGCGGTCTTCAATACTGAGTGCGATGTCCGCTATCATATTCGGCTCTCTATATCCCGCCCTCGTCAAACACCATGCCCTACAAGAAGGGTCAAAAAACCAATTCCCTCTATCAAATACTTTATCCATCTATTCCTCCTCTATGAAGACCCAAACACCCAGCTTGTCGTAAACCTTGCCCTCAAATGTCGAGTCCTGTTCCTTCAGGTATCTCCCGTATTCCGCAGCACCTTGCTCAAAGGAATTAAACCTAGCTGCTAGAACAGCAGCATCCTCCACTCGTGTATGCCCTTCCCTCTCCTGAGAATACGTCATGGTCGGTATGTCCAGCTTCCAATACTTACTGTCCCAGGGGTTAATCAATCCTTTCATTTATCCTCCTATTAGTAACAGGCCCATACTCTATTATATGGGTATCAAAAGTGAACGTTCCAGTAGGTGACTCCTTCGCCGCCTTCCAGATGCACCTCTCATACTCATCGGCACCTGCTTCATAGATATCATGAATTAATAGCCAGGGAATATTCTCAGGCTGTGCTGTTCCACTCTTTGGATACGGGTTATTAAATCCTTCTGGTCTCATTTTACTACTCACAGACACAGTTTCCTTTGGGTTCCCATCGGGTCAGTTCTTTAGTCCTCATTAATAGAAATATCTCATCCCTAATACCCACTACAGTCCACACCTTATTAACGATATGTCCATCCTATACCCCCTACCTATATCTTACCATACCCGTAAACCCCTGTCAATCCTAAACTTATTTATACTAAATTACTGGGGAATGGTTAAACTACAGAACAATTATGTCAACCCACCCAACCCTTCGTACTCACGACTAACCAACAGGCACTTAGCTACAAATAATGAACTTAGTTCACTTATTAGCTACGAATGACCATTAGAATAGGGGGCGTACAATAGCTATTATGGTAAACTAGGCATGACCTCAGGCTGTGCTTACACGGTAGTACCGTGCCTGGTGGTATTGTTAAGTTAATAGTAGTGTGATGGGTGGGGGGGGTTAACTACTAGCCATACAACCAATCTGCAAGCGCGATGAGGATCAGAGCGGTAACGAATATACTGTGAACGACCTTGAGAGCCTCCCCACCCCCTACTACCTTATATGTATTATGTTTATGGGTAGCCGATTACATTGTGCTTGGCTTAGATGCATTCATAATTGCAGCTCGCGTAAACTATTTTTAAGGCCGACCTCAAAATGGCATGAAAAACTATTGACAAACGACTACCCGGGGAGTAGAGTGTAGCTAGATTAGGAGGTTAGGAAATGGCCAAGATATTCATACGCAGCCTCAGAACAAAGGAACTACATAACCCTTCAGCAACAAAGCATATGTCGAAAATACCTAAGAAAGATGGTTACCTCACAGTTTATATGCCCTACGGCAGCGAGGGAAGAGGATACTATTACATAGAAAACGGCGACTCTTCTTTCTTCATCCTTTAATAAGAAGTAGCTAGAATATATAGGAGGTTATGAGATGGAAAACACAATTTGCGTCAAATGTTTACAGGAAGTACATAAGGTTCCCTATGGTTTCACTCATAAAGATGATAGAGAGTGGAGGCATTTCAACTATAAATTAGACGAAAGTCACGACGCAGAGCCTATTGTTCTTGCCAACTTGAAAAAGGCAATAGCAACACAATAGCTATCCCTTCACCCTCTCCAGAGATTAGACCCCTTAGTTGGGGTTTTTTCTTTTTAGGCAACCGTTTTCATTCTCTTATTCTATCCTCCACTCGTAAAGGTAACCGTCTTAATCCGTATCTACCTCTTGATGAGAGCCACGTCACGACCATTGTTTTATCTTTTGCGTACTTTGCTATTCACCTTTTTATGAGGGGCGGCTGGATGTTCAGAGTTGTTGTTAATCTCATCGAATGTCGGTTTTAACGCTCTACCCTTATCATCCTGGGCGAATGGTTGCCACATACCAAATCTAAGAGGGATAAGCGTAATCCTAACCCCCTGTTCTCTGGCTGCTTTTACCCACTTCTTAAAGTCCTTAATTTCGCTTAATCTCATACTTACATTGTAACATATTGGTGTAAATATGTAAACTTACACGTTACCGTGTTAAATCTTTATAGTTTCTTTATACTTTGTTACCATAATGCTATTGACATGTACTGTGAAAGTGTTAGAATTAAAGCAGGTTATACAGGTATCCGGTTACATCGAAGTAAGGCAATGTACCGCCCATAAAGGAGATAGGAACGAAAATGCACGAACACGCAGAGGTTTTAATCAAGCATGCCGACCACGTAGAAGAGCAGATTAAGGCTATCATGGAGCCTTACAGGGAAATCTACTTTGACGATGAAGATTCGGAACCGCAGGGGTGGTGGGATTTCTACCAGATTGGTGGAAGATGGAAGGGCGAACACGACCCTGAATATAGCCAAACCAAAGACCCCTTACATTGGGAAACTTGCTGGTTGTGTGCAGGGACAGGGAAACGCACTGATATGGTGGTGTCAGACGGGTGCAACGGCTGTGGAGGGACGGGGGTGAAACTCAAATGGCCTACACAATGGGGCAGCCATCATAGTGACATCATCCCGGTTGAGAAAGTAACTCCTAAGCTTACCTGCGCCAGGTTAATCCTCCCCGGCATAGACATGCTTACATCAGACGATTGGAATAATGGATTAAATGTGAAAGATGCGCTTGATAAGCATAATATTATATCGGGGTATCTCGTAACAGTAGATTACCATGATTAGGAATTATGAGCGATAGACAGCCTAAGTGAAAGAAGAGATTACCCATAAAAGATATAAAGGAGAGGACAATGAATAAATGTTATAGGTTATGGAGAATAGTAAACGGACACTGGAAAATAATAGACACGATATACTCTAATAAATACGCTTGCTGTGCATCACGGGAAGCAATCTTGCCGATAGGTGTTAGACCCAAACTTAGTTAGTATCATGTCTATCTTATGGAATGGGTTAACCTGAATAAGAATTGATATGGGCAACCGCTACCATTTAACTAAACCTGAATATCACTCGTAAAGGAGATAGGGAACGAAATGAAGCGATGGTTTCTAACGGTAGATTGGTGTAATAAGGGCAATAGAGGTGTATTCTGCAGTGAGAATGGCAATGCCTTTCCAAGCGACACGAAACATACCGAGGATGATATCTGGCAGATACTTGATTGTTTCTCTATGGTTCTATCGCCCGAAAGCCTTGAGTTGTCAGAGGATGATTTAAAGGAATATCATCTTTATACGCCACTTGCGGAATATTCCAACCAATTCGGAGTAGCTTGCAAGAGATAACAATTATGAAAGAAAGATAGTAAGATGCTATCGGATACCCATAAAAAGTGCCTTAATAATTGAACAGGTGCTAGGATTGGATTTTTATGAAATCTGATGCGCGACAGAGGAAATAGAATACCCGTACTCTGAATCCTAGCTTCTATTGAGTTATTAAAGTATAAGGAGAGGGAATTATGTTTACACAAGGGAAATGGTGCGTAACACTGGGACGCGGGATAGCCGTTGGCGATAGGATGCTGTTTCATGCATCGGTAGAGTTTAATGACGAGGCAGAATTGGAAGCCAACGCTAACCTTATAGCAGCCGCCCCGGATATGTATGAGGCACTAAAGGAACTAAGGGAGTACTTTGACTTGCCACAGAATAGGGGAATCTTCACTAGATGGGAACGCAAGATTGATAAAGCGCTTTCAAAAGCAGAGGGGAGGGAATAGAATAATGGCAGACATTTTAATCAGTGAAAACGGAACTTGGCAATACTGGGCAGAACTGGATAAAGATGGCAATACAGTGGGCGAATATGGGATTTGCACAGAACCTGAATGTGATTGCGACGGATATACGAGATATTGGTAATCAAGAGTAGAAAAGAAGGAGAAGAACGATGGGTAACAAAATCATATATACTAAAAAGCCAAACGACCATACTGGAACAGTCGTAACTTTGCTTGGGAATGAACATTACTGGATATTACAAGAGCTTCTCGGAAAGCAAAACTCAGTATACTTAACAAAGCATGACCTTGAGGAAATACTAAAAGAGAACGTCATTGATGAATGGAAAATTAGCCCCTAGTTTTATCAATAAGGAGGAGTAAACCATGACATACCAGGATAAACTATTCTTAAGGCTGTACTGGACTTATTACCTGTATCCTCCTGATAAATAGGAATTGATATGGGCATCCGAGGACATTAACTTAGGCAATTATTAACTCGTAAAGGAGGTATCGTGAAAGTAATAAGGCAACGTAAGGGCTATGAATGGCTGACAGAATATGCACTGGAGGTTCTGGAGGAAGCGGGGCTAAGCCACGACAGTCTGTATTTGGTTTACAGCCCATTAGACAAACTCTCTGCGAATGCGATATTCTCCGCAACAAACTCCGTATGGGCATTTAAAGGAAAGCTACCGACTATCACTATATTTTACAATAATATAGAACGAAATGGCAGGGAGGCAGACATTAAATTTATCGTGTCACATGAAATTGGACATTATAGGGATTGGGTGGCAGGCACACTAGTATACCCGCTGGAGGATTGGGGCGAACGAACACGCACCGAACAAAGCGCAAATGACTTTGCGGCAATTCGGACAGGTTATACACCACACTGGGTATATGGGGGGTAAATATGGAATGGTCGCCAGGTAATCAATTCTACTTCTTGGAAGGTTTCGCGTGGTCGGTCTCACTAACAGGCTCACCGATAAGGTTTGACGCTAAAGAAGTTGAACAAGCTCTATCAGGAATCAAAACAGGCAACCAAAGTCTTGATAATTTGATAACACTGGATTATATTGAAAAGATGAGGTTAGAGGGGCTTACCAGAACCACCCCCAAAAGCTCTCACAGCCCTGTCAGGGGTATTAATCGGGCAAAGAGGTAGTATTGTATAGGAGGATAGAACATGGAGATTTTAGGGGTGATAATGCTGACAATGTTTGGCTTGTTTCTGTTCTGGTTAACGACTATAGTCGCCGGTTTCAAGGAATCCCTGTTAATATGGCTATTTGCCGGAGCAGGCGCAGGCTTCTTGGTCTTGGCAATAAATCTAATCACGGGCAGAATAGGATAAGGAGGTAGAAATGGGTAGGGAGATTAAAATAAGATACGTCTATAAGCGTAAGGAAGATGATAAAATATGGATACAAATTATCCCGATAGAGTCCTTGGAGGGCAAAGGGGACAAGGTTGATGTTTCTAATATTTTCTGGGATATAATCGCAAGAAATCTATACACAGGACTCAAGGATATATACGAAGGAGATATAGTTAGGATAATTGAGCCAGACGAAGATAGCTGTATGGGTGCAACCTTTGAACACACCTGCCTTGTCTGTTTTGGTGGTGGCGGCTATCCTTGTTCGTTCACAATCAAGAATGAAGGGTTCTGGCGAGGATTTGCGTTGCTTTACAACGAGCGTTATGAGTATGAAGTAATCGGTAACATATATGAGAATCCTGACCTACTACAATTATGAAAGAGACCTGGAATAAAGCGAGGGTAATCGGATACCCAAAGGAGATAAGATGGAATTTATATTAAAGAAATCAGGTAAGGTAATTATAACCTCTCATAAGGGGATAGTGGATATAAAGACATTGTTTAAAAAGAATAAATATTATATAATAAAAGAGTATGATACCATTAAAGAGGAGGAATTGAAATGAGATGTGAGACGTGTCCTATACGATACCATTGCGAAGCCTACGATTTGGCGGTTGATGACAACAACACCAGTTACCACCCACAGAACGAGGTTAGAGTGAAGGATTGGGATGAGCCAGGTTGCCCCCTACTGAAGTTAATCAAAAAAGAGGAGGAACTAAAATGATATGTCCAATGACCAATATTACACATGAATGCGATGGTGATGAGTGCGAATGGTGGGATGGTGAACAGTGTTCTATTAGAACGATAGCAGAAGCTCTTGCTAAAATAGCTAAAACTGGTATACCTGTAAGGATATAGGCAGCCGGTTACATCCAGGTAGGCAATTATTAACTCGTAAAGGAGTCAGGAAGATGGGCTTTGATATCATTGAATTCAACCTTGCACACAATACACCCTCTGAATTGATGCTTGCAGTAAAGGGACTCACGCCAGGGCAAACAGAGTCCTTGGCACTTTCTCTGGTTTGGGGATTATGCGAGAAACATAAGATTCCTTTGGCAAAGAGAGCCATAGTCAGAGCGAGTATGAGACCTTTATGAACGAGGCTTGGAATAAAGTGAAGGTAACCGGATACCCAAAGGAGGGAAATTTGAAAGAGATAGACGAACTAGTAGAGAAAGTAGCAAAGAAGATATATCAATTTGATATTCTGGTAGACGATGACTTGATTGATTCCTTCTGGGATGGAATAGCTGACAAGAGCGTCCGCCTAAAAAGAGCCAAGCAAATACTCTTCAGGAACAACCTTGCGCTTATAAGGGAATTGCCCAGTATTTTCAATGGTAAGGGTGAGATGAAGACGGCTTTAGAGTACAGGAAGGATATGGCTAGAAACGTAATAATACTGGAGGAAGAATGAATACAAGGGGGGAGTTTGAATTGAAAACAGTAGACCATAACGAAGAGGAACGATTGGAAGACAAATGTTTTTTAATCAAAACACGGGGGTACAGGGATGAGATGATGGATTTCTGCGAACTAACCGACAGGGTTTGTACACTGGCAACAGAGTCAACTTGTGGAGAATGGGAACGTATTAAAGAAGACGAAAGAAAGGAAATTAAGAAAGGAGTAGGAGCATGAGTAGTTTAAACAAAGTGACGATTATCGGAAACGTAGGGGGAGAGCCTGAGATGAGGTTCACGGGTTCCGGCAAGACCGTAGTTAATTTCGGCGTAGCGGTCAATGATAAGTTCGGGGAAGAGGAGCATACTGAATGGTTCAGTATTGTGGCTTGGAATAAACTGGCTGAGACTTGCAACCAGTATCTCACCAAGGGGAGACAGGTTTACGTTGAGGGTAGACAGCAGACCCGAAAGTGGGATGGCGAAGACGGACAGACTCACTATAAGACGGAACTTATCGCCAGCAGCGTTGTGTTTCTGGGAAAGCGGGAGAACATAGACAAACCCGCCGCAGACGAATTAGAACCTGACGATTTGCAGTTTTAGGAGGATGAAATGGAGAAATCAGAAACGATAGGTGAACTGGCAAAGGCATTATGCGTAGTACAAGGAAACCTGGAGGGTGCTAAGAAAGATTCAACCAACCCGTTCTTTAGGTCTAAGTACGCTGACCTCTCGTCTGTGTGGGAGGCTTGCCGTAAGCTTCTCGCAGAGAATGGGCTTGCAGTGGTTCAGACGAACACCCCGTCAAGTGAAACTGCTATCATAGACACCACCCTTCTACATTCTAGTGGGGAGTGGATAAGCGGCTCACTGGAAGTAACTCTGACCAAGAATGACCCTCAGGGGTTCGGCTCTGCCATGACTTACGCACGAAGGTACGGGCTAAGTGCTATGGTGGGCATCTGCCCAGAAGATGATGATGCTGAAAGTGCCACGAAAAGAGAAGCACCCACCGAAAAGCCGAAGAAAGCCGAGAAGCCTAAGGAAGAAACGGTCAATCTCGTCTGGTTCAGAGACAAGCTTAAAGCACTTGCCGAGAAAGACGAACTGTGGAAGCCTGAACTCATGGTTGAATATCTCAGAGAAGAATACAGGATTGGCGGAGAGTCTACGGCAGACTGTCTAAGGGCTATGGGCGATACCGAGAAAGCACTATTCGCCATGACAGTTAAAGGTGGTCTTAAAAAGAACGGCTTATCTTAATTGACAAATAGACCAGAAGAGGATAAAATATAAAGGAGGATAAATAAGGTGCTGGTGGCGGAATAGGTAGACGCTTAACCTGAAGTAAGAGGATACACGGTGTAGCTTTTTGAGGAGTTGACGTGTGGCAATGCCCACCATCTAGGGTGCAAATCCCTAGCCAGCACAACCAGCTACCCGAAAGGTGACAATCGGGCTAGTCACAGAGTAGGACATAAGCGAAGGGGTCGGATAATGTGCCTCATTGGGACTGGATTGCGGTGTAACTCCGCAAGCAGTGACTAAGTCTAGAATACTAGCTGGTAAAGCCTGAACCGAAAGAGAATTGAGGTGCATCGCATCGGTAGGTTCAGGTAACAAAGGGGTGGGGCAGCGAGTCGCCTAGAGCGTCTTCGTGAGTGGAGTCGTAGTAAACGTCTTCCGCCCCACCCTGAGGGAGATAAAATGAAAGAACCAACCTTGGAAGAGCAACAGGAAAAGATTATAATTATACTACGGAGGTCGCTCTATAATATCGGTACTCTCACTGAAATCGTACAAGGCTTTGAGAATGACTTGACACTCTTAAAAGAAACCGTAGAGGGATTGACCGTATATGTCACCACCAAGAAAACTCCTTATAATACTAATAGATACGTTATTAAATAAAAATAGGGGGTGTTGCCAACATAAGACCCTTTTAAGTGCCGATAAATCCACCTCAAAAGCACTATTTCAGGCACGAAGTTGGCGATGTTGGTCAAGTTGGAATGAAGTTGGAAGTTGTTGGTCAGGTGGTTATGTTGGTTAAGTTGGAGGATAAATGGCTGAGATAGAAATAAGCACACACTCTATTAGGCTATGGATACAGACGGTAGCCACTGGTGAGTTTCATTTCACTGCTGTCTTGGGGTTGAACCGTATTTTAGAAACCAAGGAAAATCAAAAGTTACGGAATGTTATTCACGAACTCACGCAGCAAGGAATATGCGAACCAGTCGGCAGCAGGGATGGTTTTTACAGACCAATACAGGAACTCCCACCGCCCGTAGACTGGCAATCTGTAAGAGAACGGCAAGATAGTGGGTTGATACTCCCGTTTGATTTAAGGAGGTATTCGTTTATATACCCTGACACCACCACGATAGTAGCAGGTTCAAAGAGTTCAGGTAAGTCTGGTTTCCTGTATAGGGTGGTGGGTCTTAATATGTATCGCAAGAAAACCCACTTATTAACCAATATGGAGGGAGGCGTTGCCATGTTGAGGGACAGGTTGTACGCTATGGACATAGAGATACCTAACCCCGCACCGTTTCGTGTTGACTACGCCCTAGATAATTTCCATGACTTTATCAGGGAGAGGGATACCGTATATGTGGTTGATTATATAGATGCGCCTGAAGGTGTGGACTTCTTTAAGATAGCTGCAAAGGTATCGCAGGTGGATAAGCGGTTAAGAGGTCTCAATAGCGAGGCTGTCATTGGATTACAGAAACCAATCGGAAGAGACACTGCATGGGGCGGTGAAATGACAAAGAAGGTGGCTACTCTTTATCTCTCAATGGACACCAATAGTATTAAAATAATTGATGCCAAAGTTCCAGCGGATGAAAAAGTGAACCCCAATAATATGAAGTGGACATTCAGATATTCCCAGGGAGGAACAAACTTCTTTAATATAACACCGGACTACGGCGATTAGGGGAACAAGGATGATAAAATGGAAGCTAAAGCTACAGCGATGAAGGATATTAACAAGATATGCCCCATGTCACACGATGATAAAGTTAAGTGTGTCTTTGTCAAGAATGGTTGCGAGTATGGCGAACCTTGGGGGATATTTGACAGAACCCGCAGGATGTCAGCAGAAATCTCTTTTAAGGCAGGGTTCGCTGAAGGGTATGACAAAGCACAAGATATTATACTGGAAATGGGTGACAGGGATATTCTGGAACGAGGATGGAAGTCAGGCATCAAGGAAGTAGTGGATTGGATGGGAGGATGGATAGACATTGAAGATGATTCCGCTTTCATAATACCTACAGGCGCGGCACTGAAAAAGATAATCAACCATAAATTAAGGGAATGGGGATTATGAAACTAGACCCTGCTGACATAGCGTTTTCCCTGTATATCAGGACTAAAGCGGATTTTACCTGTGATTACTGCGGCAGGTCTGGAAGAATGGAGACGAGTCATTTTCATGGGCGCAGAAAGGCTTCCACAAGGTTTGATGAAGAGAACGTGTCATGCCTGTGCTTTGAATGCCACCACATGATGCACGAACACCCCAACGTACACACAGACTTCTTTAAGAAACGTCTTGGCTCTGAGAGATATGAAATGCTGAACATCAGGGCAGAACAGATTGTGAAAGTTGACAGAAAAGAGATTAAGGAATACTATAAGAAGCAGCTGAAGGTATTGGAGGGATAGATAGATAAGATATTAGAATGGTGTGGATTTGAACGAGAGGAGAGAGTCGGGACATTTTGCAGTGGAACATACGCCCCACTATGGATTAAGGATGGTATATATAGTCCGCCTCTTGACATGAACTTTTTCTTCCAGTATGTAGCACCGAAGTTATACGATTATTCTCTTTCAAGGTGGGGTGACGAGCACGAGGCAAGGGTATGCTTTGAGTTAAACGATGGTGGTGATATAGAGTATTGCTCAATTAGCTCAGCCCCCAACAAAGCATGGCAGGAAGCTTTACTTAAATTGATAGGAGAGGGTAAATGAACAGCTTTAACACCGCGTTAATTGTGGAGACGATGGGGAACAAGTTTAAACTATTTCATTCCTTCACCTATCACTGGAAAAGATACAATATAGATATACGGGTTCCGAAAGGGTTTGTTACGGACTTTGCTTCTATTCCAAGACCATTAAGAATCTTCATACCGAAACTGGGACTTTGGAATAAGGCAGCGGTTTTGCATGACTGGGTATATCAAGTTGGCGAGTTCTATGCGTGGCAGTTAATAGCAGGGAACTGGTTTTATGTGCCCACAATATCACGTGAAGATGCAGACCTCTTATTCCTAGACGCTATGACAGACCTTAAGGTAAAGAGGTGGAAACGTAACATCATGTACTATTTTGTTCGTACATGGGGGTGGCTAGCATGGCGATAATGAACTTGTGGGAACAATTATGGGAAGCACAGAATAAAAGAGGTTCCGCGTGCAATCGGGAGGTGGAGTTAAAAGATACAGCAACGAGGAGTTGTTCCTTTGATATTTTGTGCCAGAGTTGTTTTGACAAGCCGCAGATTGACATGGTAATATTTGATGAATTCGAGGGTTATCCCCTTGGTTAAGTTGGAGGTAATTATGGAATTTTTAATTACACGCACTTCTGTTTACGGCAAAAGACCGTGTAAGGAGGCGAGTCTCAAGAAGTTTATTTATGTCGATAGGCGCACAGTGAGAACATTGGAGGAGGCAAGGTTGCCCAAGCATAAACATTGGGCTGACCAATTCTTCGCAAGCGGTAGCAACCATCGTGAGGAACATGGAATGGTTATGAGGGATTTAGAGCTGGAAGGGAAATGGGTGATTTCCTTAGACACATTAGAGGAATTGGTTCAACTTCGCAATAAGTATGGTAGGCTAATCTTTGGGGAGGGAAGTGACTACAAAGGCATAGACCAATATATTGAAATCTATGACGACTATAGGGAATAATATGGGAGGTAATAAATGAGCATACTGAGTGATAAAGTAATAGAGGAATTAACTGAGTGGTGGTTACACGCTCCTGAAGATGTAGACTGGGCGCAAACTATACTCAAAGCCCAAGACCAGCACACCAGGAAAGAGATTAAGGAATGGGGTGAGGAGCTGTGCAAGGAACATGCACCTGAAAAATATTATAATAGTGTCCATAAGCGTTTTCAGTGTTCTGGGTGTTGGCAATCTCTACTATCAGAGGAGGCATAAATGAAAGGGATGTTATTTAAACCAGACATGATACAGTCTATCCGTGATAAGAGAAAAACGGTTACACGGAGAACGTCAGGACTGAAAGAGATTAACCAACAGCCTGATAAGTGGGACTACATGAGGACAAACAACGATGGAAGGGCATTGTTCTGGCGTTCCTCAGATACAGCATCAGCGATATTTAATGACCCCGATAATCTCCGTTTGGTCAAGCCCCGGTATCAAGTAGGTGAGACAGTCTATATCAAAGAGGCGTGGGCAGAGTTCCCTGAATTAAATGGGATGGATGCAGGGATTGGCTATAAGGCTGATATTGATAACTGCGGTCAGGTTCCTGTTGGGAATACCCTAAGAACGTGGGATAAGGTACGACCTCGTTCCCCATTATTCCTACCTGAGAAATATGCACGTTACTTCCTCAAGATAACAGACGTAAGGGCTGAGAGATTGCTACTGCCCTTATCGCCTGAAGAACTTGAACTTGAAGGGGGCGAAGCTGCCCTTATAATGCTTGAGAAGTTAAATGGCTTATGGGTATTCCGGTATCAGTTTGAGGAGGCAGTAATATGAAAGAGAAGAACAGACCTGAAGGATGGAGAGCAGGTATCAAGCCAAACAATAAAAACAACCACACGACTGACGACCTGAACCTTGTATTTGAAGCTGGTGCTGATGCTCTTATAGAGGCTGGATACCGGCTACCCTTAAATGAACTGATAGGCGATGCAGTAACCAAGCCCTCTACTGCTAACAGATTCCCCGTACCCGACACCGCAGAAGAACGCACAGAGAATGAGGTAGAAAAGCTACTGGACAGGGAAGCGGTGCAACATTTATGGTGTCAACATTGCAAGGCGATGCAGAAAACTAATGATACGGTCGTTGAATGTTGGTATAATGCCTTCGCAGTTGAGGGAGATTATGCTTTCTGTGCTGCTAATGAAGATGCCGTTGACCATTTTCTTTCTCTCATGCCGAAGGTGCTGAGTGGCAATAAGATGCGTACAGGACAACAATATACCTTGATACAATTTGAGGGTGAAGGAATAGTTATCATCAAAGAAGGTAATATAGAAATATCTGAGGAACTGGTAATAGATGGTGAGCCTGGCGTTTCTCCAATATGGCATGGTACATTGAAAGATTTGATAAGAGCCATAGAGGGTGGGGTAGAAGATGAAAGAAACTAAATATAAGATACTAGATACAGATGAGGAACGAACGGAAGCGGCAGTCGAGAAGCTATTAGATAGGGAGTATCAACTTAAAATACAACGGTTGCTTGCTCCTGACTTAACTGATGATTAATAAGCGTGGGGGTGAAAGCAAAGTGAGCGCGAGACACTATCGAATGCTATCAAGTGCGGTAGCCCCCACCAGAAGTCCAGCAACCATTAAGGGGGTGAAGTAGATGTTAAATAAAGCTAAGGGTAATATGTACCCCTGGGTAACTCATACTTGGAACACTGTTAAAGGCAAGTGTCCTCACGATTGTATCTACTGCTATATGAAACGCTTTCCTCAAAAGGATATACGGATTGATGTTAAAGAATTGACCGTTGACCTTGGGGTAAACAACTTTATCTTTATTGGTTCATCCTGTGATATGTGGGCAGAGCACATCCCCTCTATGTGGGTTGAGGATACGCTTGCCTATTGTGAACAGTTCTATAACAAATACCTATTCCAGAGTAAAAATCCTAAGAGGTTCGCAAGTTTTCATTTCCCACCTATGACTACGCTTGGTATCACACTTGAAAGCAACCGAGAGTGGGATGGTAGCAAAGCCCCTAGACCTTGGGAAAGAGTACACGCTTTTAAAGATTTACTATTCCCCAAAATGGTGAGTATTGAACCGATTATGGATTTTGATTTGGACTTGATGGTTAATTCTATCAAAGCAATATCTCCGCAGTTTGTGAGTATCGGTGCGGATAGTGGAAACAATCACCTGCCAGAACCTTCACCAGTGAATGTAAGAGAACTGATAAAACAACTAGAACAAATCACAGAAGTAAAAGTAAAGGCAAATCTCAATCGTTTACTAGCCACAGTAGATAAGGAGGTGAACCATGCTAGAGAAGTATAGGCTAAAACCAGAACAGATAATCATGGAGGAAGTTAGAATCCCCATAGAGTCTGTAGGAGATATTCCGCAAGTCGTTATTGAAAGATATGTGGATATTGACAAAACTCTTACCGCCCAACTAGAGGCACTTCAACCAGCCATAGAAGAGGCTAAGGATGATATGGAGTCCAAGTGGCGTGTTAAGCTATTAGACGCTGGTATTATAGTCATGGATGCTGATGATATTCCCGAAGACCTTTACAACCAGTCGTACCTTGACAATGCTCTTGAACATGCTAAGAAGGAAGGGGCTAAAGGATTGGTAGATTTTATAGAGGCTATCTCTAAGTGCAGGCGAACAACGTCCCGACATCGAGTGAATTACATCACTCTTTCAAAGAAAGCATGGACAGCCATATTAGAGGAACGGAAAATCATTCAATGATGGGTAGCCATAAGGAGGGAGTAGAATGAATATACTTTGTTTATTTAAGCACAAGTGGGAATACATTAAAAGAGGGAGGTGGTGTAAGCGTTGTTATGCAGAAGATAAGATATGGTATGAAGGAGGTAAGTCAGGATGGGTAAGGGTGAGATAGATGGATATTAAGGGGTTTACAGGTACTGTGTCAGTAATCAATGACACACAAAACCCGTTCCATGACACTAGAGTTCTTCGGGAGGTGGAGTTGTTCTTGGGTGAAGTGCAGCCTGAAATGCATATCAACTTGGGTGATATGGGGGATTTCTATGGTATCTCCAGTTTCGACAAGAATCCTGCTAGGGCTAACAGAATGCAGGCAGACCTCAATTCCACCAAGAGAATGCATGTCCGGCTAAGAAAGATGCTGCCCAACGCAAGGATACTGGAAGAGGATGGCAACCATGAGGATAGGCTTCGCAGGTATTTGTGGTCTAAGTCTCCGGCACTCGCCTCACTAGATTGCCTGACAATAGATGGTTTGTACGGTCTGTCTGATAACGGAATAGAACACGTTGAATATGAGGAGGGCATCAGGATAAACGGCATCTTCACCCTATTGCACGGTGATTTAATAAGGGCGCATTCATCCTACACGGCTAAGGGGATGCAGGACAAGCACGGCGGTTGCGGAATGAGTGGACATACACATAGAGGTGGTGTGTGCTACAAAACGGATAGGTCGGGCGTGTATGGATGGTGGGAGAACTTCTGCCTCTGCGATTTGAACCCTGACTGGATACGCAACCCCAACTGGCAGCAAGGCTTCTCACTGATTCACTTTACAAAGGACAGGTTCTGGGTCGAGCAGATGCAGATTATAAATAGAAAATTCGTATACGGAGGTCGCGTATATGGCAGCGGCGGCAATAAAAGATAACTACGCCCATTGGTTGGAAGAAGAAAGATATAAGAAGCTCATGTTTCACACAAGGGGCGCAGTAGGATTGATACTGAAACCCTTAAGGCTGTACGGTCAAGGAGTCTATGTGGATGGAGCGATAGAGGAAATCATGCGTATCTTTGAACAGCATGGCAAGGTCATCAGGGGCGTAGATGTACCCATAAAGGTAGACACTACTTACAATATGGAATGGGAGGATTGATATGAAGCCATATTATCAAGATGAATGGGTAACTATCTATCATGGGGATTGTAGAGAGATATTGCCGTCTTTGGAGAAGGTGGACTTAGTGCTGACTGACCCGCCTTATGGAGTGCCTGTTATGATTGATGGCAGCTTTTATGGTGGTAAGAATAGGGCTGCTAAGGGCAGAGCATATTCGCCTGTTGTTGGCAACGATGAAGATTTTGACCCAACGGTTGCATTATCTGTTGGGGCTCATCATATTCTATGGGGGGCTAATCACTACGCACACAAATTACCGCACATCGGACGCTGGTTAGTTTGGGATAAAAGATGCCAGCAACAGCCGACACGCACCCAAGCAGATTGTGAACTTGCATGGTGTTCTGATTACGGGGCTGCTCGTATGTTCTACCACGTTTGGGACGGCATGATAAAAGATAGCGAGAGAGGTATACCCCGCCAACACCCCACGCAGAAACCAGTAGAATTGATGAAATGGTGCTTAGACTTTTACCCAGAAGCCTTAATAACACTCGACCCTTATATGGGAAGTGGCTCAACAATAAAGGCAGCTAAAGACTTCAGCCGCAAGTGCATAGGCATAGAGATAGAGGAGAAGTATTGCGAGATTGCCGCTAAGAGGTGTTCGCAGGGAGTGTTTGATTTAAGATGACACAATTACGGGAGAAGGTTAGCCTAAGTGAAAGTCCTCGGATGCCCATACAACTGCACTTCTCATGTAAAGTACACAACTGGAACATAATAGACAAGAAAGGTTATTGTAGAAACTGTCCAGCGGTACACGACTTTTCAGAAGCAGACCACGAATATTTAATAAACGTAGAGGATAGGATAAGAAGCTATCGGTTTGCTACGTTTGACAAAATAACATCCGACTTAGGAGGTTGATGATGTATCAAGTGAGAAGCGTTTCAATGCCAAAGGATAGCGACCCGTTATTTAAGAACTTACCTGAAGCAGCGGAGGACGCACAGCAAAGAAGCATTGATGATGGTGTCTATGCGATATGGGATGAAAGCGATATTGTCGCATTAACGTTTGACTGCGAAACATATTACAAATAAGCTCCATCTAATAATTTGACAATCTATTAGAAGTAGAGTAAGATAAAGGTATGGATGCAAGAAGAGAAATCCTGCGCCAGTGGATAGATTCAATGCCGAAGGAGAACTTGTGGTCATTGATGGCACTCAGGAAAAGGCTCACTAATTTTTATCATGGTGATTTCGTCTTCAAGTGCAGGGCAGGGATAGTTTATATGGCAAAGGTAGACCACACAATAAAGGAGGAGGACGATGAGGCGGAGAACGCAAGTCACGATGATTGAAATATTTAACGGAAAAGTACCCCGAATGTCTTGTTAAGTACGAACCGACAATGGTAAATGGTGTAGCAACAGGGATAACGTGTACTGAACCGGGAGACATAGAACAAAGAGTGGATATTCAAATGGCTAAGAAGGCTGGTTGTAAAGGAATAACCGAAATTTGCGCGTTTCTTAATGGAGAATTATGAAGATAGTAGTAGTTGAATGGGTTGACGCAACGGGACATACTGAATGGGTGGACAAGGGCGATGTCTTGCAGCAGGAAATTTGTACCTTCAAATCCGTAGGTTATCTCGTGCAGAACACTAAAGACTTTATTCAGATTGCACAGTCAGTGGGTGATGATATGGTCTCCAACACACTGCTTATTCCCAAACGATGCGTTAGGAGCATAGAATGAAGATAATTTTAGTATTCATAGCGGTTATCCTGCTGTCATTCAGCGGTACTAATGCTACGGCTCACATTGAAAGCGACAACACCACTGACATGGCTCTCAGACCCTTTGACGGGTATCTGGAGTTTGCCGAGTGGGTGTCAGAATACAAAATACCAGAGCTCGATGGGGACTGTGATGATTATGCATATGCTATGTTCATAGACGGTCTTGAAAAAGGCTATTGGGTATCAGTACAACTTGAGTTAACCAAGAAGTCAGGGCATATGTTTGTTTCAGGATATGTTGAATCAAACGGTAAGGTAAGGGTTTATTTCATAGACGGTGAAACACGTAAGATATTCTTTAAGATGTACGGTTATACATGGAGGGTAGATTGAAAGACGAAGCGTTGAGAAGAGAATTGAAGGAACTGGGGGGAAAATATGAGAGGTTGGATGACTACGATACCAGAATGAGAGTGAGGATGTGCAGCGTAGAGGGACGGCTGGGTAATCTATCTATTAAAGACTGCCCAAAGTGCAAGCATCCCGTACAGGCGCAGGTGGTGCTGCTTACTGCGGAGGCAAATTCTTATTGTTATCAGGCTAATCAATGTCTTACCTGTGGGACAAAGTTTAAATGTTCAGAAGAACTTGTATGTAAGATTATTTCCTAGGCATTAGTTTAATATGACCACAGTGGCAACGCCATATATAGAACGCTTCGTTCTCTCCCATGAATGTCATTGTCATACCACACTTCTGGCAGGGCATATCAACCCCCGATTAACGGCAGCATACTAAGCGCATTGACTATCTCCTCACCACTTAAAATTCCCATACCAGTGAGAATACCAGCTATGCCATAGAGTGCCGCCCTGTTCCAGTTGGCTTTACTGTTAACCTTGTCTATACGCTCACCCTGCTTCTCAGTTAATTCTATCAACCACTTAATATCATTTGCTACTTCATTGATAGTTGACTTTGACATCGGCGTTCTCCTTAACTTAATTTTATTTCAAGAAGTAAGAGTGTGTACTCCCATTCTATGACTTCACCCTTTACTGACCTGATGGGTTTACGCCATGCAGAGTCGGGGCTTTCAGGGAGGGTGAGCATCCTTACGAATTTGGTGTTACCGTCTAAATCGGTCATGGTGATATGATTGGTCGCTGCTCTCATGTTATCCATTAGAGTTTTCTGTAGTTCGTATTTATCTGAAAATGACGTACCGTTCTTGTCTGACACGCCCCTGCCTACTCTGACCTTAGTGTAGATTATCTGCTTATCCTCTGCGAATAATAAAGTCTTGGCTTTGAAATCTACTAAGAGGGGTGTCTTCGTGGTATCGTCTGTCTTGGCTACGAACTTAAAGAAGAATATGGGTGCTGTGGTAGCTACTGAACGATAGAGAGTAGCTGTTCTGTTAGTAGTCGTTCCCTTCAAATCCCCCAGGTCTACAAAGGAACCTCCCAGAACTTTATACCAGCACTCAAAATAAATATCAACATCGTAATCATGCCCCAGCGTAGCGTCTACTTTAATGAGTTGTTTGGGGTCTGACCTGAACCCCCCATGTAGTCCTGATGTAATAAAGTAAGTGTTTGTCTTGAATATTCTTTCATCATCTTGTGTTATATCACCGTATTTAGTCGGTAAAGGCAGATAAAAGATATTCTCTGATGCAGTCGTTGAAGAGAACCACAATCTCTTTTTGTAGACAGTGGAAATCCACATCGTCTCTATCCCAGCTATCGTAAGTTCATGGAAGGGATGCCACACCTGAACCGTCTGTCCGTCTATAACTTCTGGTCTTCCCTTGAATATCATCGCTTCGCTGGAATAAACTGAGAATAATATATCCGTATCCCCAGGAGTAGCCCAAACAGAACCACTGTCAGTTGAGAATGTCCTGAAACCACCCGTATACCCTGACGCAGCATCACTTTTGGCGTATATTATATTACTCCCATCGCCAGCCGTTGCCCTGTAAACAATGGCGTATACAGTCGAAGCAGAAAGAGAGTATCCCGTAACACTCACCGAAGTCCATTCGCCATCGGTATCTTCGGTTACGGTGTCACCATCAAAAGTTCCTGATGTAAGGTCGGCACCCGTAGGTTTCCCCCCAGATGATGTTCTGATACTAACGGTAACTGTGCCAGGTGAGCCAACTCTATACGTTTTTAATTTAATTCCGCTAACTGTAAAAGATGAGTCAGTTGTAAAAGTCTGTGACCACCAAGTAACCCCGTAGGCACCTGTCTGTCCAGTATCATTACCATCGTAAAAGACCTCAACCTTTTTATAATTGTCTGCCGCCAGATACAACCATTCCTCATCTCCGACAACGGCTTCAACCTGTCCTACAAACTCGGAGTTGTTAGACGTGTATCTCGCAGGTTGTACCCAGTCGTTCTTGCCTATCGTACCGTCTGCATATTTACCTGAAGATAGAAGTGCTTGGTCTCCTGTGGGTCTATAATAGACACCTTGCCATATTGTAGAGTTCTTGCCCGAATGAGTTGATTTACCCGAGTCAGCTTCAGGTGCAAGGTCTTTCTGTACATTACCGCTTGAGTCCAAATAATAAGGTCTGTCCTCCTTGTCTATTAAAAGCGCACCATCTTTATCTTCAAGTAATGTAATCGGGATAGCAGCTTCGCCCACTACGGTCTGTCCTGACCACTGAGTACCACCGTTCAAGGGGTTGACCGTAGCGCGTACCGTGTTATCCCCATCATTGGCATACATGGTATCTACAGTTGTGTTGACCCATGCGCCGAATTGGAATGTCTTTACGGTTAGTGTGGACTCATTGAATGCTTCGGCAGTTGTCATATACCAATAACTATTAGATGTGCCTATGAAGATAAAGAGATAGTCCGTACCGCTCACTTGGAAGGGAACAAGGGACGTGATAGCGGCGGGAAATGAGGCGACAATAGTCCACCCATCGCCAGAGCCGTTGAGTTTTACCAGCATATTACCTGATGCCAGATACTCCTCACTATTGAATGTGGCATGGCCATAAGCGGGAACAATACCAGTTACAGGTGTTCCAATAACAGCATCATCAAAGAAGACCACAGAACCAGAACCAGCGGTATTCTGTAATTCTAATTGTACTTTGGTTGCTGACCCGTCAAGTGTCCTGATAATGGAGAACCATTCCCAACTGCTACTCCCCGTATGGAAACCACTCGTAGTGTTGCCCACTCCATCATTTATGGCTATTCTGCCCCTACTTGCGTCCGAAGCCCAAACCCAACAACCGAATAGGAAAACTTTGCCCTGCCATGAATTGTCCCACGTAACGGCTTCTTGGAAGGCAGTTACGGGTGTGCCCACATTCCAACTATAAGTTCCGCCATGTGCCTGCGTGTTTGACCTACTTCCGTTAGTCCAATTAGCGGAAAGCTCCATGCCACCATTAGTGATTGTTCCCGCCACAGATATTCCAGAGGGAGGTGCAATCCCCGTAGAACTCCAGCCTGTCATAGCTTGTCCTTTTACAGACAAATCCATGCCAAAGGACTGAAAATATTTCTTGGGGTCGTCTTGATATTCCTGACCGAAACCTGCGTGATGTGTCTCCGCACCTAAGATGAGTTCTTTCATGGGGTCAGTTGAAATTTGAGTAGGAGATTGTGAAAATAAATCCACCAATCGCTGAGCGTCTAACTCAGCATAAATCGGGACTCTATTCTCGTCTAAGGAACAGACAAATCCAAGAGTATCCCCGGTGGAATCATCTAATATACTTAGGTTGTGGCGACTAGCCTGGTAGTAATTATCAACCATTTCTACTCCTTAGCGATACCCTCTTGCTTTGACTCCGCTGTTGCGATGGAACTTCCCATCCGCTCCTAATGAATACATATCTAAAAGATTATCAGGTGGGAACAGTCCTCGCCTGGTGTATCTTTCTATTAATTCCCTATAAGCGTTGAACGAGCCACCACGTACATCCAGTGTAGCCCTGCCTCGAACTCCTATCGTAATGGTCGGGGCATACCACGTGATTGACAGCGCGAGTGTTGACGGAGTAAAGCTGTATCCGACAATGGTACTGGGGGCGTAAGAGGTCAGAGTAAGAGCGAGTGTAGTAGGCGTTACTAAGACAGGCGTGGAAACCGTGGGAGCGTAGGTGGTCAAGATTAAAGCGAGTGTGGTAGGGGTTGCTAAGACAGGAACAGCATAGACATAGAAAATGGTATCCCAAGCGTCTTCGTCTACCCACCCACTGTTCCAGTAATAGATGCTATTGCCCCCATGCGTTGGACTGCTCGCATCTACCCCAATTTGAATGTAGTTGGAAGTATCAAATAGTGTTACGCTACTAACCTCGCATATAATACAGCGTTGAGACCCATTCGCTATAGTAAAATTGCCATCAAAGGTAAAGGTAACAAGCTCAAAGTCGCCAGCGCCAATGTCCTCAATAGCCATTGGCGAACTGCTTGCGAGAGCAGCGCCAACTGGTACACTTGATGTCCCAAAGATTCCACTTAGTGTGTATACCCTTGCAGTTAGCTCACCAACTGG
>SDBT01001367.1_pt1 | contig 42778 bp, 67 predicted proteins | sample 2277101 | NCBI WGS metagenome assembly SDBT01 (sample SAMN10404973, study PRJNA504765) | marine sediment metagenome | isolation source: marine sediment core GS10_PC15, 103 cmbsf | place: Arctic Ocean: Southern Knipovich Ridge | collected 2010
GAGCGATCCCTTAAGTCCTTTAGATTAACGCCCTTAGGAGCGATCCCTTAAGTCCTTTAGATTAACGCCCTTAGGAGCGATCCCTTAAGTCCTTTAGATTAACGCCCTTAGGAGCGATCCCTTTAAGTCCTATACCAGGCGCAGGGCGTAAGTCCTTACGTATCAACACCTTACCGATAGCACCCCCACCCTAGACACCTAACTGCAATGGTATCAGCACCTTAGATGCCCATCGTGATGGTCGTCCGTGAGCGCACACCCATCACGATGGGAGGAGGATGAGTCGCCTCTCTCACGGCTCAGCTCAGGATGCGAACGGATAAGACCGAGGATACGGATGAGAGGCCTTCCATTATTTATCCGCGATGAAGGCGAGCATGGATCCACGCCCGCTCAACGAAAAAATAAAAGAGAGGCGAGCTTAAAAAATCCGGAACGCATTGCCCGAGAGCGATCGCCTTTCGCCTCACATCCTGGGTCGATCGTCGAGGCGGGTATACGGGCGAGATCTCACCGCAGATTTCCGGTCTGGGTTCGCGCAAAATAATTTGAAAACGATCGGCTTTGATTTTAGACTGAGATAGCCTTTACTGCCCTAGTACGAAAAATTTCCCCGCGATTATCCGAGCCTTCAATCTAAAACCCAAAGCCCATTCTCCGGACAGTAGTCATTACCACCTCCCGTGTTATAATTGGATATGGGTTTCTGTCGACACGTCTTAGGCCACATTTGTTTGCTGTTCGCCCTGGGTTTTGGGTTGATCGGTTGCTTGCTGATGAAGGTCGGAGCTTGGTTGTCAGACAACGAGGAAGAACTCAAACGACTAGACAAAAAGTACAAGGAGATACACAATGCGATGGACTAGGGCTTTCACTATCATTATAGCAATTGCGATTCTAGGTGCTTGCGAATTTGAATCATGTAGTTCGCCTTCAGCACCTTCGCCACCGATTCCGGCTCCCACTCCCGAACCGAAGGATGACTTTCCGGAACCGACCTTCATGGATCGAAAAGGAAGAGACTGGCAATTCAATTGGTTTATGGCACGAACCTTCACGCTTTTCTCTGGTGCCAGGATTGGTTCCACTCTTGCTCAACCGGTAACTACCGACACGGGTGAGTACGAGGATCTTGAGACGTTATTTCAAACGTATCAAGCTGCTTGGCCTGGTTTGGTTCCTACGGCGAGAGTTTGTGCGGAACTTCGGAGTTGGCCAATCGATCGTCCTTGGCTCCCTCGCGGTGTGGAAGCAAAGCCATTCGATAAAACTGCTCCGGCCTTCCAAGAATTAAAACAATTCTTGGAAGCTGCAAACAGAATTCCCAGAGCGCAAGTCTTAGTTGTGGCAGTATGCAACTTGAAGGAAGACGGCACTTCGTTGGCGAACGTTCGGAAGTGGGTTAGGAACGTTTGTGAGTTGTCCGCTCAATATTCGAACACTGCGGTGGAGGTTGTCAACGAGGCAAAGCATCCGAACAGTTCTCTCGAACGACACGTGAATACGCTGATCTCAGATTGTCGAGGTGCAGCAATTGATCGGCTCGATATGCAAATCGGTTCCGATTCCAACGTCAATCAACGTCATGTGCAAATCATCAAATCAGGCGGTTCGCCTTACGAACATTCTGGTGCGGACTTCTACAGTTATCACGCTTGGCGAAATCCTGACCCGACGAAAGAAGAGCACAGACAATTTGTCCGTTGGGGATTTCCTTTGGTTACGGTTTTCTCGGAGCAAACATGCTTCGACGGTATGTTCGGCCTTGGTGCGGAAAGAGACAAGCACGGAAATCCAAAAGGAAACTGTACGGACGACACCGAACAAATCATTGACCTGATGCGAGGGACGGAAAAGGCAGGAGCAGTTGCGAATTTCCATACTGCGTGGGGATTAGGTTGGCCGAACGTTCCGATAGGTTGGATCCTTGACTTCCGCAATTGGGAAGTGAGACACGGACGATGATGTTGGATACGAACGACAAGATGCAGTTGAATCGAATCGAGGGAATGCTCGAGGAGATCTTGAAGAATACCGCCAAGCGAGGAACTACTCTTCCCGATTACATCTGTACAGTTTGTGATACCGAAACTCCGGGAGATCTTGAGTGCTGTGAAGGTGGGAGACTTGCGAAGGATGTCTGATTCCATGGATTACGAACCGGGTGAACGGGAGGTCGTCTTCGCACAAAACTCGGCTTTGTATCCGGCTATATTTTCCGTCGAGATCGACGGAAAGCCTTTCATCTTCTTACTACCACGGAAGTGTGCTTCGAATACCATCAAGGATTACTTGCGTCAGTTGGAAGCGACAAGGAACTTGTATCTTCATCCGTTCGAGATAACCGCAACTCCGACGATTCCGAAGATCGCGGTTGTTCGACATCCAGTTGACAGATTGATTTCTGCCTGGAAGCACGGAACTCAAAGCGATAACATTGGGAACCAGATGCCTGGGATGTTTCCTTGGATGAGTTGGGATCTGTTTTGCAAACTCGTCTGTGAGGAATGGAACGATGCGATGTGCAATCCGCATTTTCGTTCCTACTCTTTCGAGTTGCAGGAGTATTCGGACTTGCTTCGGTGTGAGTCGCTTGACAGTGATTGGTTCCACCTCTCGAATAAGTATCACTGGAGAGGGGTCGAATTAAAGAAGTTGAACAAAACGAAACAACTTCCGGTTGAGGTCAGTAGACAACAACTGGAAGCTCTCGCTGTGCGATATCAAATCGACGCGGCAAACTTTGACTACGATATTCTGTCTTGGGAGAACCCGACATGATGAACGGACTTCTGTTAATACTTTCTCTCTGGCTCGTCAATCTTGACGAGCCGTGTCAAACGAAAATTCAGCGACTTCCGGAAGTTCGACAGGGTATTATGATCGAAAGCGAAGTGCTCACAGAGCGCTTTGTAATTGACGGTAAAGATCGCGTAGTATCAGGAGTTTGGATATTTCAAGGAATCGATCCTGACGATAAAATCGAGATGTCCACTAGCGTTTATGCGAACAGAATTCCAATCGTTCTTTCCTCGCCACATAAAGAGACCCTTGCTTACTATGACGCTTGGCGATGGTTTCCGAACTATGTGAAGTTCAAAGGACCGGTGTCCACTATTACGATCGACGTTACCGCCAATGTAACAGGCGAGAACAACGTTACTCCAAGACCCGAAGGTAAGGATACAGCGCGGCCGCATTGGGGTGTATGGATCTTGTGGGAGTGTGCAGAGTGAAATTTCTATTACTGATTCTTTTCGCTCTTTCGGGTTGCTCGAACTGCGCGGGAAAGAAAGATCTCGATCCGGAAATGATTCATCGACGCGATCGCTCTGTTGCTCTTATCGGATTCAATACGATGGGGCACGGCTGTCCAGTGGGCGGATACATCTTTACGGCAACGCACGTCATTGACAAAGTTCATGGTGTGAACTGGTCGGACCAATACGGAAATTCCGGACATGCAGTCAAGAACGCAACGAGTAGGTTCTCGGACTTGGCACGGATGACGATTGATCCAGATTACGATTTGCCTATTCAGAACGCGCTGAAGTTGAATGTTTCTGAAGTTGGCGATGACGTTTATTGGTTTGAGTACGATTGGAGAACCGGGAAGAACACTCTTCGGGAATCATTTCGATCGGCTAAGGTTCTTCGTGTGGTCGCGAATCATGTTGTGATTTCTGCTAAGCCGGTTTCAGGTGCGAGTGGTGGATGTCTTTTCGCTGAAGGTGGATCGGTCATCGGTGTTATGGTTTGGGCGTTCACTGCGGAAGATGATTTCGGCGCTGGTGTTGCTGCTCGGATTCTCGTGGCGGATACACAATGAGTTATGTCGCTAAAATCATGCTTGCTTTCGTCGCATGGAACTGGATTGTTATCCTAACGTTTGGTTGTATACACCGTTGGGAAGTTGATCAGTTGACCGCAGTTTGTAGTCAAATTGTGGACGAAGACGGTTGGCTCATTGTCGAAGATAAGATGTTCGGCAAATCAGGAGCAAGGAAACATCTGCGAGAGAACATCTACTCGTACACAGGAGTTTGCAAGTGAGAGTCTTACTTCTACCGTTCCTGATTCTCCTTTGCATGTGTGCAGTTCATCCGTCGAAATCGTTCGACAAGAAAGCGTGGAAGAATGGCTAAAGATGTAGGATTCGAATTCGCACAAAGCATGATGGACAATGCTACTTACCGTGCGAATTTGAAAGAGCGATTGCAGAGTGGAATCTTACCTGCTATGCTCGAGAAGCAACTTTGGAATTATCTCTATGGCAAACCGGCCGACAAGATCGAAGTAGAGTTCTCAACTGATGCCCTCGAAGACAAATCCCCGGAACAGTTGAAGGCATACCTCGAGGAGTTGATCGTTCTTGCTGCATCACTTGAAGCAGAACCAAAACTATTGGAGGAATAATGAACGACGAAGATTTCAAAGAGTTAGTTGGAATGGCAATTGGAGAAGCGTCAACGGCTTGGACTGAACTTCCTACTGGAGTTTTCAAGGCAAGTCTTTGTGCGAATCTTATCGAGAGAATCTGCGAGCAGAAGGATCGGAACTTTCGTTGGAAGATGGCTCGAGCGTTGGAGGGTTTCTGATGAATGATGGTAAACTCCCGAAGGTCTTCCCGATGCCGAAAACTGCAGGGGACCAAAAGAAGAAAGCTCACATGAACCGAATGGTTAGGTGGGCACAAATGGTCGAAGCAGGCCAAGACAAGAACTGGGCTCAAGTCGCAATCGATGAAGAGCTCACTAAAGTAGAAGGGCTCGTTTACTCGAAATGACACCTGAACAAATTACTCAGTTGCAAGCGGACATGGAAAAGACCGCTACAACTATCGGTCTATCACCTCAAGAGAAAGAAGAACTGCGACAGAAGGTTCTAAACGATATTCGGAACGTTCGCAAATATCTCCAGATGATGGAGTGGCGAAGAGATCCGGTCAAGTGGTGTAACGAGAAACTTGGTGAGTTCCTTTGGACGAAGCAGGAAGAGATTGCGCTCTCGGTTGCAAACAATCGTAAAACTGCAGTTCCTTCTTGCTTCGCTAGCGGGAAATCGTTTCTTGCTTCTCGCCTGGTTTGTTGGTGGATCGATATCCATCCGCCGGGAGAAGCGTTCGTGGTTACTACGGCAACAACCGCTTCACAGGTTAAAGCCATCCTTTGGAGAGAGCTTTCGCGAGCGCACAGCAAAGGGAAGTTGCTTGGTCGATTGAATCAATCCGAGTGGTGGTATCCGATGCCGGATGGACGAGAGGAAATCGTTGCATACGGAAGGAAGCCGGCTGATTACGATCAAGCGGCTTTCCAAGGAATCCATCAGAAGTACGTTTTGGTAATCGTCGACGAAGCAGCAGGAGTTCCTGCTGGGTTGATTGATTCCGCAGAATCATTGACGGCGAATGAGTACTCTCGCATGCTTTGCATTGGAAATCCGGAAGATGCAACCGGAGAATTCGCGAAGATGTGTTCGCCCGATTCGGATTGGAATGTTGTTCGGATTCGAGCAGACGAAACGCCCAACTTCACTGACGAGAAGGTTCCAAAGTTATTGACTGAGGTTCTTATTTCGAGGATTTATGTCGAGGAGAAGCGGAAGAAGTGGGGAGAGAAATCTCCGATGTGGGCAGCAAAGATTCTTGCTGAGTTCCCTTCATCGGCGGAAGACGGTTTGATTCCCATTCTGTGGATTCGAGAAGCGCAAGATCGAGATTTGTCTGAGAAGGATCGAGAGGGTGCTAGAGAGTTGGGAGTTGATGTTGGTGGTGGTGGTGATAAGTCTGTTATTGCTAAACGAATCGGTGGATGGGTTCGAATCATTCTGAGGACAAATGAACCGAACACAATGACGACTCTTCAAGCAGTTTACGAAGCACTCGACAATACAGGATCATCAGTTGCTAAGATTGATGAGATTGGAATCGGTCGAGGGATGGTTGATGCTGCAAGACATCATCCAGTTTATAAGCGGATGGTTCTCGGAGTCAACGTTGGTAAGAAAGCAAAGAAGAAGGAGAACTACGCAAACATCCGAGCGGAAGCTGCTTGGTTTGTTCGCGAACTTTTTCGTGCAGGTCTCATTGACATCGATCCTAAAGATGAAGACCTTGTTGCACAACTGGTAGAGATTCGATACAAGAGACAAGGTGGTCGAATCCAAATCGAAAGCAAGGACGAGATGAAACGTCGGAAGGTTGACTCACCCGATGATTTCGATGCGATCGTTCTAGCGTTCATTCCCTCGGACATGGCAAGTCGCTCGCCGAGAAAACGAAGGGTGATGTGGGGTTGAGATGGTAGAAAGACTGGATCAAGACGCTTGGGGAAACCTCAAAGCGTGCAAAGAGTGTCACAAATTCGATTGCAAGTGTAACGAGATTGTTCCTAATCAATCGGAAGAATCCATTGCTGAAAGGAATCATCGCGATCGCTTAGCAAAAGCAGTACCTAAAGATGAATCGCCTTGGAAGACTAGTCCCGACCGGATAGGACCGGACGGAATCAAAATCCAGAGCCCAACACGAGAGACGGAAACTGACGTGAAATCTCTCAGAGAGCCGTGGTAAATCAATGTCTGTCGATGTACAACATCGTCTTCACGTAGAATTTCTGGAGAGGTGGACTCGTTGTCGAGATACCTTCGAGGGAACTGATGCTGTCAAAGGAGCGAAAGAGAAATATCTTCCGGCTCTAGACAGTCACAAAGCAGAAGCAAACGACACTGAGTACAAAAAGTATTTGATGCGAGCGCTATTCTTCAACGCGATGGGAAGGACTGTCGAGGGATTGAGTGGTTTCATTTTCCAGAAGTCGCCTATCGTTGATGTTCCTGCAGGAATCAAAAAGGATCTTGAAGACATCACGAAGACGGGAGTAGACATCAATACGTTCGCACTTTGGGCGGGTAGGGAACTGCTCACGACCGGACGATTCGGAATCCTCGTAGATCTCCTCGCTGACGATCCCGATTCGCCCAGCGAAGAGCAGAAGCGTCCTTATATTTCCGGGTACGTTGCAGAAGACATTATCAACTGGCGAACTGAGCGACGAGGAGATGACCCTTCTGTTCTCACTCACGTTGTTCTTCGCGAGTATGCAGAAGAGCCGAATCCCAAAGACGCTTTTGAGATGCTTGAGATTGAGCAGTTCCGAGTTCTCGAGCTCACTGAGGAAGGATACTCTCAGACGGTTTTCCGCAAGGTTCCGAACACGGATGACTTCATCATCTCAACGCCGACAATGTTTCCCGAGCGGTTGGGTGAGAAATTGGATTTCATTCCTTTCATCTGTCTCGGACCGACTGAGCTCTCGTGCAACGTTTCCAAACCGCCCTTGATTGACATGGTTGATGTCAATCTCTCTCACTACCGAACGATGGCAGACTTGGAACATGGAAGGCACTTCACCGCTTTGCCTACTCCCTACGTTTCTGGTTCTCGAGAATCAGACACTCCTCTCTTCATGGGATCTGCTGTTGCTTGGGACTTGGAGACAGGCGGAAGTGCAGGGATGGTTGAATTCTCTGGTGCCGGTTTGGCTGCTCTCGTCATTGCTGAGCAGGACAAGCGAAAGATGATGGCAGTTCTCGGAGCTCGCCTTCTCGAAGAAGCGCCTAATTCTCCTGAGACTGCTACTGCTTTCATCGGCCGACATTCTGGTGAAGGTGCAACTCTCAGGACAATGTGTTTCGTGCTCGGCAAAGCACTTACTCAAGTCGTTCAAATCATGGCTTGGTGGGTTTCGAATGCAGACTTTCCCAAAGATGTCAAGGCTTCCGTTGAGTTGAATAAAGAATTCATGATGGTCAAAATGAATTCGCAGGAAGTCCAGGCACAGTTGCAGTTGCTTCAAGCCGAGGCAATCTCTTACGCAACTTTCTACAACAACATCACTCTCGGTGGATGGACTCGTCCTGGAGTTGATGTGGAGGAAGAGCGGAATGAGATTGAGAAGGAAGGTGGGAATCTGAATCCAGGAGTTCCTGCTCCTCCAGTAATCGAACCGCCTGTTGAACCTGTTGAAGAGGAGGAATAAAATGGCTCGAGCAGTAACTACAATAGCAGTTCCTCCTACCGAGAGCGATGTTGATCTTGTTCCTGGAATTCGAGCAGAGGAAACAAAGACGCGACCGAGGGTCGAGCGGGCAACTGCTCGATTCTTCGAGCGTCTGTACGACAACATAAATAAGCGAGAGCTCTTTGCTGCTTTAGAGGCGGGTGACCAAAGACGGGTGATGCTTTTGTTCGAGCTCGTTGCTGAGAATTCTGCGAAGGGTCTAAATAGCGTTTTGAGTGACGCAATGAAAAGAGCGGTAAACTTAACCGCTAAAGAAATAAACCGACAGGATAATGAGGATGGGATGGATGAGTTCTTTGTAAGAGTTGATTCTTCATTTAGTTGATATGAGAACCATCCAAGTAAGCAAATCAAAAACGTGGGGATATGGATCAGTCCATCCTCACAGGATGATAACAGATTTGAAATCGGGTGTGATTGAAACCTTTGTCTACGTGAGCATCGATGACATCCGAATTTGTCAACGCTTCTTGACCAGAGAACTGGCTAATAAAATAGAAGCGTCTAGAGGTTACTAAAGTGGCTTTCAAATTCGATTCTTCTAGCACGACTTTAATCGGCCAAGAGATTCAAGGTATTTCGGATGAAACTCTCGGGGGGATTCAATCACTAGTTTCGCGTGGTTTTCGAGAACAGATCCCGGTGAAAAATATCGCAAAGATGCTTCAAAATTCCGTCGGGTTGACCAGTCGAGCAACTCAAGGAATGCTGAATTTCCGAGCGAGCATGATAAAATCCGGAACCTCGGCATCGGTTATAGACCGGGCACTCGTAAAATATTCTCAAAGAAAAGTGAGAGAGCGTGCGAGGCTAATTGCCAGAACTGAAACGATGAAAGTTCTGAATATTGGCCAGAGGTCTGCTTTGCGACAAGCGAGGTCGCGGAATCTTCTCCCTGAGGATGGGCTCAAAGTTTGGATTTTGGCGAACGATGAAAAGCTCTGTCCAGTTTGTTCACCTTTTGAAAATGAGACCATTGGAATTGATGAGGAGTTCGAGCAAGGAGATCCGCCTTTGCATCCGGCTTGTCGTTGTACTTTTGGATTCAAACAAAAGCCCAATGAACAAATGAGGATGGTTGCTTCGAGTGGAGCAAATAAAAAGGTCGCGTTAGTCGGTTCCTCCAAACAACAAATTGCGAATCAAACGATTGGTGGACGCGCACTCACGGAATTTGATGACATGGACGACCTTGCTCGAGCGCTCGAAAAGGAAATAGGCTCGGACGTTAACAAGTTTGAATTTTTCTCTGCCAATGCAGAGCTGAAAGAATTTCGAGCTGCAGCTTCTTTTGACCCAAGCACCCGGAATATTTTTGTCGACTCAAAACAGTCCAAGGCTATTCAAGCTGCTCTCGACGGAAAGAAGTTAGGCTCGAAGGAAATTCGTGGCCTTCAAAATCTAGTTCATGAAACCCATCATGCTGGTTCAACGGTAGCAAAAACTATCCTTGAAGATGGTCAGCATTTTATGTCCCTAACTCTCGAGGAGGGATTAGTCGAATCCAAAGCGCAAGCTTTCATGCGTAAAACCTTTGGAAAATCTGTCACGCATCCTAATTACCAACCACTGGTGAACGCAATGGAATTTCTAGAGTCAACAACGTCCGGTTTTATTGACACAGCATATACTGCGGTAAGTACAGAAAGTCGAGTCAAGATGATGGAAGCTGCAGTGGACAAGTGGTTATCATCTCTTAATCCAGGACTGACTTTCAAGACGGCCAACGGAAATTCACGGTCAGCCGCTTCTCTTTTGAATAACCTCACAACGAATGCAAAGTTTGCCTTGGCACAGGAAGGAGAGGCGATTAGTAGACACAGAGGTAATGCAGAAGGTTTGTATAACGCAATTAAGAAGGCTCTTCCTTAGGCCAATTTCCCAGGAGGAAATAACATGAGTGTATTGAGAGTAACCGACGTAGAGTTTCGAGAGATTTTACGGGAAGCCGGAGTGGCTACGACAAGAAAACAGTTGGCGGTGTTAGCGGACAAACTTCCGGACGACCACCCAGGCCGAAATATTCTCGCGATGAAAGCCCTTTCGCTCAAGAGAGGTGAGTCGACTATCAAATGATAGTGATTCATGCTATAATAAAACCTGATGGCCGAGAAGTATTGGCCGAACTCAGCTTCAGTCTAAAACAAGAGGAAAATAAATGGCTACAGTAGGAACTCTCACCGTCACGAAGACTTCGTTGGTCGGTCAAGCCATGTTGAAATACTCCATGGTTTGGTTGAGTGATGCGAATGGTGACGTGACTGAGCACAATTTCGAAATGATTCGCGGAGCAATTTATTCCGTGAAGTTCATTCCCGACGGAATAGCAGTTCCGACAGCATCTTATGATCTTGTTCTTAACGACCAAGATGGTGCTGACCTTCTTCAAGGAGCAGGAGCGGATCTTTCCGCGACTACTCCCACGACAGTTCCTTTTGCTGCTCGTCCGATTCTGGATCATGCTGCAAGAGAGCTGGTTGACCTTGTGGTTTCAAACGCAGGTGCATCAAAAGGCGGAACAGTCGTTGTTATCGTCGGACCTGCAACTCAGTAAGAAAGGGAGATATTTGTGGCGAATTTATTTATCGACAAGATTGAGGATGTTGCTGAGGCTCTACGTTCGGAGTATACAGTTCAAGCTGATGGACGTTTTCGACTCAATGTCGTTGGTGATGTTCCTGAAGTTACGGATGCAAACGACAAGCTCCGAGAGTTTCGCGATACAAATATTGGTCTCATGAAGAAAGTGGAGACTGTTGCAGAAGAGCTCAAACGATTCGAAGGACTTGATCCTCTCGAGTATGCAAAGCTCAAAACGAAATTGGCCGACCTCGAAAGTGCGGGACCAAAGAAAAACGCAGACGCAGAAGATCGTCTCACTACTGCAGTTCGTAATGCAGTCGAACCGCTTCAGAAGCAGTTGAGTGATCTTCAGACTCGAGAAGCGGATGCGAAGAAAGCTCTTTCGATTAAGAATGTCGAAAGCTCTCTCGCCGAGGTCGCACGAAAATCCAATGTGAGAAAGCCTGCTGTAGCGGATTTCCTCGCACGAGGAACTCAGGTTTTTGACTTGGATGGCAAAGCAATGGACGGAGACCGTCCGCGTTATGCCAAAGCAAAGCCTGCTGAAGAATTGACGATGGATGAGTGGGCGGTTGAGCTGATGCAAGACGCTCCTCATTTGTTCGAGGAATCAAAAGGTGGTGGATCTGGTTCTACCAATACTGGTGGAGGCGGAGGAAGCCACGGGAAACGAGTTGTTTCAAGCGATCCGATAGAATTCGGCCGCAACTTGGAAGACCTTGCTTCTGGCAAAGCGGTTGTCCAATAACGGATAGTCGCACTGAATCGCTGAGGGACAGCTAAAAGTCCCTAACGGTGAAAAGCCGTTTCTCCGGTGGAGACTAAACAAATCCACATTTGGAGAATACTAATGGCTAACACCCTTACTGAAGTTATTCCCAAGTTGCTAGCGCAAGGTTTGCTCGCTCTTCGTCAGCAAGCAATCATGCCGCGACTTGTCAACCGTGCATATGATGCACAGGCTGGCGAAAAGGGATCGACGATCGACGTTCCGATTCCTTCCGCGGTGACGGTAGCATCTGTTACTGCCGCAGCAACTCCTCCGTCCACGAATTCGCAGACTCCCACGAGCGCGAACATCGTGATGTCCAACTGGGAGGAAGCAGCATTTTTCCTCACGGACCAGGACATGCAGGAAGCAATGAACGGCTTCATTCCCATGCAGGCTTCGGAAGCAGTGAAGGCTATTGCCAACTCTGTTGATGTTGCTCTCCTCTCCCTCTACAAGAACATCTACGGTTCTGCTGGTGTCGCTGGAACGGCTCCTTTTGCCGCTGACCTTTCGGAATATCTCGCTGCTCGCAAAGAGATGGCCGACCAGTTGGCTCCGATGGATCCTCGTTACATGGTGATCGATCCTACCGCAGAAGCAAACGCTCTTGCTCTTCGTCAGTTCTCGGATGCAGCTTTCCGTGGCGATGACGCGGGAATCATCAACGGTCAGATTGGCCGGAAGTATGGTGCTCTCTGGGTGATGGACCAAAACATTCCTGCTCACGCAGCAATGGATGCGGATCTTCTGGGTGCAATCAACGATGCTGGTGCAATCATCGCGGGCGTGAAAACTCTCACGGTGGATGCACTTACTTCTGCTCCGAATGAAGGCGACATCTTCACGATCGCCGACATTACCGGGCAGTATGTTTGTGATGCTGGTTGTACGACCACGCTTCTCAACTTCACGCCTGGTCTCGAGAATGGTCTTGCTACGGCAGACGGTTCCGAGGTCATCACCTTCCACGGAGCTCATACTCCGAACCTCCTCTTCCATCGGGATGCCTTCGCTCTTGCAATGCGTCCTTTCAGTGGTGTGGATCCTCTGAACCTCGGAGCTTTCCAGTCCGCGCTCGACCCGGTTTCCGGCCTTGCTCTTCGCCTGGAAGTCACGCGTGAGCACAAGCGGACTCGCTTCAGCTACGACGTTCTCTATGGCGTCCAGACTGTTCGGCCTGAGCTCGCAGTTAGGGTTCTCGGGTAATCTTTGTTGACCTTTCGAGGGACCTGGGAAACTGGGTCCCCCAACTTTCAACATATAAGATAACCGAGGAGGAAACATGACTGCAGCGATTACTGCTTTCGGAACGCTTCTCAAGATTGGTGATGGAGCTGGAACTGAAGTCTTCACCACGATCGCGGAAGTAACCGACATCGGTGGGCCTGAGCTCGCTTTGGAAATAGCGGAGGTGACTTCGCATTCGTCAACTGGCGGATGGAAAGAGAAAATTGGTGCACTGCTCGACGGTGGTCAGGTTTCTTTATCCATCAACTACATCCCGACGAATGTTACTCATAATGCAACAGGTGGACTCATTCGAGATATGGTCGCGAGAAATGTTCGTAACTTCACGCTGACCTTTCCGAATAGTACGGTCTGGGCATTTTCTGCTCTCGTCGTTGGATTCTCACCGACTGAGCCAATCGACAATGCCTTGACGGCAGATGTCACTCTCGAGATTACTGGTGTTCCCACTCTCGTGTAAACCTTAAGAGGGTTCTTGATAGGGTCCCGTCCGGGCTATTCATCAAGGACCTTCTTACTTCTTTTTCTCAAGGAGTTTCAAATGGCAGAAGTACTTTTCCACCCGGATGGTATTACCAACCGAGTGAAGATCATCGCCGGCGAGAAGGTTCTCGACGGTTCGAACCCCACCAGTGTTTCCTATGTTGGGAAGCTCAGCACGATCGTCGCGGTCTACGTGACGATTCTGAATGCGTCTGCTCCCGGACTGGGAACTCAGGTTCTCACCTACGCAGTGGATACCGCGAACAAAGAGGTGGACATCCACGCGTGGAAACCCTCGAGCACCACGATCCACAATCTCGTTGCTTCGACTGGCGTTGAGACCGTTTCCTACGTCATCGTTGGTTACTAATCCCGACAAAAGAAAGGTAGAATCCAATGGGTCTGAAAGTGGAAGATGGCAAGGGTGGTTTCTTTACCATCAACGATTGGGACTTCAACAAGTGTGTTCTTCCCAACGGCGAAACGAAACATGTTCGCTTTGAGGAGAAAACACGTAAGGCAGAACCTTTGCTCAAAGCAGGTTACCCGGTTGCAAAGCCGGACCCGAAGCCGGTTGCAAAGCCGGTCGTGAAAGACGTAAAGCCGGTTCAGAAACCGGAACCGAAGCAAGCTCCGAAGACTAAGAGTGAAGTAGCAGAACAGAAGTTTCGTGAAGCTCTCGCCAGAAGCGCGGAGAAGAAATAACAATGGCTGTTCCGACTCTTGACTCAACTCCTGGGTCGGCTTCCGCCAATTCGTATACCACTGTTGCTGAGGCGACCACTTATCATGAGAGTCGCCTCAGCTCCAGCGCTTGGACGGACGCCACAACCGATAACAAAACTATTTCGTTGATCATGGCAACTCGCGTGCTCGACCAAATGACGAACTGGACAGGAATTTCCGTCGATCAAATTCAGGCCCTCAATTGGCCGCTCGATGGAATGATTGACAAAAACGAAGTCGAGTTTATTCCTGTTACTGAAATTCCGCCCGAGCTGAAAGAAGCAACGGCAGAATTCGCTAGGCTTCTGCTTGGCACTGACTTGACACTGAATTCCGACATCGAAGACTTGAAGATTCGGTCTCTGTCGGCTGGTTCGGTTGCACTGACTTTCGATGGAGGAGTTACTGCTAAAGTGATTCCTGATTCCGTTTACTTCCTTCTTCCCGCTCATTGGTTCACTTCAATTAGTTCGCGAGCAAAGGGCGTTCGAAAGGTTCTTAGAGGCTAATGGGCTTAGCAGCAGTTCTACGAAATGCAGTCGCAACAATCAATTCGGTCACCGCTGATCTGCAAGTCACTGTTGCTCACCATCCTTGGATTGCAAACAACGACGACGGAGAATCAACTTATGGTTCTCCTGTCAACATCCAAGCAATCGTTGAATACGGAAAAGAACAAATGGTTGTGAAGGAAGGACGAGAGTTGTTGGTCAAAGGAACGGCTATCACAATCATTCAACCAGTCACCGATAACGGTGCTGCAAATCGGCGGGAGCCGATTGACCCTCGCGATAGGTTTGTTCTTCCGGACGGAACGAGTGGACCAATTATTTCTCAGAAGGGTGTAGCAGATCCTGCAACAGGGGATCAGTATCTCTACGAGGTTTTCCTTGGCTAAACGATTAACCATCAAAGGCATCAAAGCAGTTGCGAAAGCTTTGAAGAATTTTGAGAAGCGGTCTGTCGTTGGAACAAAGCGAGGGTTGAAAGTCTGGGGAGAAGAAACCTTAACTGCGGCAAAGAAAGAAACACCCGTCGCAGAAGGAACACTTCGAGGTTCTGGTGATGTCGAGGAGAAAGATGTTGGTGGAAGTCTAGCTATAGAAATTTCCTTTGGCGGAGATTCACCAGCAGGTGCTTATGCAATTCCAGTTCATGAACGTCCTGCAAGGCACTCGGTTGGAGGTGATAAATATCTCGAACGACCGGCACTTGATCGTGCTTCTAGGTTGATTCCGACGATCGGACAAGAAGTCCGACGTGAAACAGGAATGAAATAATGACAGTTCCGGCGGATTTGAAAACGCTTCTTCTCGGTGCAGGTCTCACTGACATCGTGAACGGGCAAATGCCTCATTCTCCTGATGCAGTAGTCATGACGAGGATGACAGGCGGATTGGACGCGCTTGAAACTCACGGCGGTGAAGTGTATGATCGTCCGCGAGTACAGATTATTGTTCGAGCAGCAACGTTCGCGGTTGCTTGGGCGAATGCAACCATTGCAATTGGTGCGTTGCGAAAACGAAACGTTGACGTGAACGGAAGTCGGTACCTCTCAATCGTGCCGATTGATACTCTGCAAGATCTTGGTAAGGATATGCAGAAACCCGGAAGGCACGAAGTCAGTTTCAACATTCAGATAGTAGTAGGAGTCTAAACATGGCCGAATTAATTGGGGACGAGCTTCTGAAATCGTTCGACATAGAAGTTGAACCCAAGAAACCGAAGAAACGATACTGGAACGGGCATCCAGATGGACGACTCGAAATATTTGATTGCCCAGAACCTGGTTGTGCTTTCGACACGATTGATCCAGACCTGTTCGTAAGCCACAACGCAACCACTCACACTGTTCCTGTTAACCATCCCTCGTCGATTATCCAAGTTGACCGGTTTGGCAACGAACTAAATGGCCCGACAGAGTTCGAGCCGTCAGGAGATAACTAATGGCAAGAACTGCCTTCACTGTCCAACCGATTGCGGGAGCTTATCCCGCTGATTTGCTGCTTACTACAATCACTTGGACACTTGCTGACGTTGTGAATCAGAACTCGTTCGTCCTTACCGGGCGAGAGATTATCCTCGTCCGGAACGATGACGTTGCGACCAAGATCGTTACTTTGACTTCGATCGCCGATCCTCAAAACCGAGTTGGCAATGTTACGAAATCGGTTCTAGCAAATGGTTATGCTGCTTTCTCTGCGGCAGAGCTCACCGGCTGGATTCAATCGGATGGTCTGTTCTATCTCGAAGCTGACGATGCAGATGTTTTCTTCGCGATTCTTCGATACTAGTTTATATCATTAGTAGTACGGGGTACTAATTTCGTGCTATAATCAGGAGTAAAAAATGGCAGGACCAATCTCACAATCAGAATCAGATGTAATCCACAAGCGTCTCGTCAACGTGGCAAATAGTCTTCGTGGAATCAACGAAGAGATCGTACGGCTGAAGTCGGAGAACATTACTGTCGACTTTTCCACTAACCTCGATGAGCCAAGCGGTGGAAGTGGCTTGACAAAGGCTGAATCTCTGGCGTTCGTTACCGGACCGCTGTTTGACTACGCTGACTACTTTGCCAACGTGGACTCGGTGGCGTCTGATGGCGTGGCGGATAGTTCAGACCGTCGTGACAAGATGAACCCATTACTTCTAGCGGAGCCTCTGATATAATGCAAAGCCTTGAAGAATATTTTCATCCCGTCGTGGTGTTTCACTAATGACTGATTATTTTGTTTGGGCCGGGGCGTCTGGGAACGATAGTGGAGACTCGTGGGCCAACGCCGCTCCGTCGCTGATGATTGACTGGGGGGCAACCATTACTCCCGGAACTGATCAGGTTTATGTGCGCAGCACTCACGTTGAATCTACGGCGGGCGCATTAACGCTTTTGGGATCAACAGCAGAAGGAACGACCGCGCCCGTAGATATTCGTTGCGTTGTTGGGGCGGATACTGGCACAGTACCGGGCAATCTAGCCAAGGGTGCAACCGTGGATACGACTTCCAGTGGCGACATGTTCATAGATGAAAACGTCTACATATACGGCGTCGATTTCACCGCGAACGATGACCTGTTCATAGGCAGCGCCACCGATGCAAACATCACGTTTGAGGATTGCGTATTGTCTTCTGGAGTCAACAACGGCGATGATGTCATCATAGGCAGAGAGGGAGCATTTGGCTCGTGGGTTACTTTTTTGAACACCGACATCAGTGCGGGCTCGGATGCTGGAGGGACAGTAAGTTTCAACGGTGGTAATTTCACGTGGCTCGGGGGCACCTTAACGACCAACCATACGAACTTTTTTGACATGCCTCGCACCGGCCGCGCCTATGTTCAAAACGTGGATTTTTCGGTACTAACAGGCGCGCTGGTCGGTGGTGCATCGAATTCGGGGGGACATATAATTTTCCGCCGATGCCTGCTTGGAACAGGGGCAACGATTATAAGCGGAACGATAGATGTTCCTGGTTTGATTGTAGAGTCTTTCCATTGTCAAATTGGAACTGACACAGACCCGGCTTTCCAAATGGAAACTCATACGGACCGAGGTTCTGTTACCCACTCCACGGACCGGTACCGGACAGGGGGGGCTTCAGACGGTGAAAGAACGAATCCAATCTCGTGGAAGATGACGACGGATGTAGGTTCGAAGCGATCGTATCCTGGGCATGCGCTTGAGTCGCCGGCCATCGCAGGATGGACAGACGGCGACGGCTCGACGGCGCACACGTACCGAATCTATTTCGCTAGTGACGCCACGCAGGACAATGATGAATTGTGGTTCATTTTAACGGGGCCGAATGATGCTGCCATAAACTCGCTTGGTGTAATGTCATCAGCGGGGCTCGTCGGAACAAGGGTGGATCCCGAGACGATATCTGCCGCACATACCTCCGACAGCGGTTCCACATGGACGGGTTCGGATGTGGCGACGAAGCAATACATGAGTATTACCTACACACCAGACAAGCCCGGCCCTATTTCGGCTGTGTTGTATTGCGCAGGGGTGGCCGGGACGACGAAAGACATCTATTTTGACCCGAAGATTTACATCGACCCGTAAGGAGAGCCAATGTCTAGAGAATGGATTGACCCTGCAACGGGCACGCAAATCCTTGAAGATGCTGCTGCTACAAAAGAGTACATCCATCCGGTTATTGGTGGACAGCTTCAAGATGCAGTGGCGGCGGCGGCGGCGGCGACCGGTCAACTCCTCCAAATTCCGCATCATCAACGCGGCGGCTTCAACCCTATGCACGGAGGATTTAGCGCATGATTGTAACAGCGGGTAAGACAAGCGTTTCGGTTTATTTCTATATTGTTGGTGACGCTGGAAATTCAACTCCAGGAGAACCGGTTACTGGACTTCTATTTAGTGATATCGAAACGGGCGGGTCGGCGTCGTACGCCCGCCAAGGCGCAGCGCGAGTTGACCTCACGCTTATCACGCTCGCCTCGGCCTCCGCAGCTCACGCGGACGGCGGGTTCATCCTCGTCGACGATACCGAGATGCCAGGACTCTATCGATGCGACTATCCTAATGCGGCTTTTGCTTCAGGCGTCGATGAAGTGACATGTCAACTTCGAGTTGCTTCTGCGAAGAATGCAATTGCAGCTCCGGTTAAAGTTCAACTTACAAGTGTGGATCTTCGCGATTCAGTTCGTGGTGGAATGACTGCCCTTCCGAATGCGGCGGCTGATGGAGCTTTCGGTCTCCCCATCAGTGATCTTGGCGGATTGGCTCTTGATACTCAACTTGCAAACACGAACGAGGTCACTGCCGCTCGTATGGGAGCTCTAACCGATTGGATCGACGGTAATCGTCTCGATCTCTTGCTCGACGCGATTCCTACAACTGCAATGAGAGGAACCGATTCGGCTGCTCTCGCTTCTGAAGTAACGGCTGCTCGGATGGCTACCTTGACGGATTGGATCGACGGTGGGCGTCTTGATCTTTTGCTCGACGCCATCCCTACTACCGCCATGCGCGGGACCGACAACGCGGCCCTGGCGTCTCTGTTCACCGGCATTACCTCGGTCGCGGAATGGCTCGGGCTGCTCGCTGGGAAACAGTCTGGAGACGCTACTGCTCTCACAGAAATCAAGGCGTCAGGAGCGGGATCCGGAACCTACGACCCAACGTCCGACGCGCTAGAGGCGCTTCGCGATCGTGGCGATGCGTCATGGGTTACTGGCGCGGGCGGCACAGGCTTGACGGCCCTTGCGGAGGGGACCGCGCAAGCAGGCGGAACCTCTACGCAGCTAATTCTTGCCGGGTCTTCGACGTTCGCTGACAATATTCTCAATGGAAACATCGCAAATCTACTGACCGGTACCGGCGCGGGGCAGTCCAGGATCATCACGGCAAACGTGCTTTCCGGAGATATCTGTACCATACATCCAGCGTGGACGACCAACCCGGACGCTACGACCACCTATGAGATCATTCAAGGCAACGTGAACGTGGCGGCAATCTCTCTGGACGGAGCAGCGGCGGACAACGCAGAACTCGACTACGACGGAACCGGATATGTGAAGGCCAATTCCACTATCGGGACGGCTACGGCCAACACGGACATGCGCGGAACTGACAGCGCCGCGCTTGCCTCTGAGGTTACCCCAGCGAGAATGGCCACGCTTACCGATTGGATCGATGGCGGAAGGCTCGACCTCCTGCTCGACGCCATACCAACCACAGCGATGCGGGGCACTGACAGCGCGGCTCTGGCCTCCGAGGTAACTGCCGCTCGTATGGGAGCTCTAACCGATTGGATTGACGGCGGGCGACTCGATCTCTTGCTCGACGCGATTCCTACAACTGCAATGAGAGGAACCGATAATGCCGCTCTCGCTTCAGTTGCAACTGAGACCAGACTTGCCGAACTAGATCCAGCAAATCTCCCAACTGATGTTGCCGCAATTCCAACAACTATGAGAGGAACCGATTCAGCCGCTCTCGCTTCAGTTGCAACTGAAACTCGAATGTCAGAGCTCGATGCTGGAACGGGTGGAAAGATGGCAAATCAGGTAGACCTCATTAAAACGGAGGCTGACAAGATCGCTCTTGTTGATGCAAGCACAGGAGTTTCTGGTTCGGTCATCGAGGAGATTGAGAATCGAGCAACTCCTGTTCAAGTAAATGCAGAAGTGTTAGATGTTATCAATGTTGACACTTACGCTGAACCTGGACAGGGAACTCCCGGGGCAACTCTTTCCCTCGCTGCGAAGATCAATCATCTCTTCAAGTCCTGGAGAAACAAGAAAACAAGCGACGGCTCTACTACCAAGTTATTCGCTGACGATGCTTCCACGGTTGATTCGAAACAAACTACCAGCGAGGCTGGCGGAACGGTTACCAAAGCTGAGTGGGAAAGCGGACCGTAATGGCAATCGATACTAACAACAAGAAACTTTCGCTCATGGAGTGGGATCTCGTTTGGGAACCGGGAATTCCACTCCTTGCTGGTTCGTTCGGACAGGATGATAAACAGCAATTGCTCTGGGGTTATCCCGGAATTCTCTGGACGGAGATTGTTGTTTCACTTACGGGTCTTGTTTGTGCGTCCATCAGCGTCTTTGCTTCCGTCACAGGAACAACGCCTTCGATCGATCCCTCGGTAGAGGGAACTCCCTCGATCGATCCCTCGGTAACCGCAACGAAGCCAACAATCGTGGAGTGCTAAATGGTTCAAATCGTATTCAGAGCAAACGACAACGTAATCGAGTTGGACGGACTCAAGAACAAAGTAGCAGATACTTTTTTGAATTCCGCAACGGTGACAGTGACGATCGTTGACAAGGGTGGAGTAGAAGTCACCGGGCAAACTTGGCCGTTGGCAATGGATTATGTTGCGAGCAGTGATGGAATATATCGCGGAACGATTGAAGACGTTGCGGTTTTCCTTTTGTTCACCGCTCCTACAGCTTTCCAGCAAACCCAAGGCTCGAACTACACCGCTCAAGTAACAGCAAATGGAGGAACGGATCTCCAGGGTTACTGGGAAATCCCACTGCAAGCGAAAAATAGAATCTCTTAATAGAAAGGAAAGAGAAATGTTCGTCAAGATAGTTAGAACTGGTGGTGAGAAAACCATTCAGTGCGAGAGTTACGACTTCAGGTCGTTCGACGCAACGGATGAAAAACCCGCCTACTGTGTAGTTGAAACACACCCGATGAAAGGTGCGTTTTCTTTTGCAGAGAATGAGGAAGTCACGATTTACATCATGAACGATCAAGGCCACACGATTGATCGTCATAGTAACAGGAGAAAGAAATGAGCGACAAGAAATTCCTATCACAACAGGACATCCTCCAAGCCGACGATCTCAAGACCATCGAGATTGAGGTTCCCGAATGGGGTGGATGGTTACTCCTCCAAGAGATTTCGGCCGGCGATCGTGATTGGTTAGAAGCCTCGATGCTTTCTGACGCACAGACGGAAGGCAAAGTCTCCCTCGAAACCGCAACAGGAACTCAAGTCGGTGCGGAACTATTTCGCGTCCGCTTGGTAACTCTGTCCATCATCGATCCCAATACTCGCGAGCGACTCTTCTCGAATCGTCAGGTAGAACAGCTCGCCAAGAAATCCAACAAAGCACTCAACCGGCTTGGACAAGCCGTTCTCAAACTCAATGGGATGACGGAAGAAGAGGTCGTTGCCGTGGGGGAAGACTTAGAGCGAGTCGCAGAAGGCGATTCAAATTTCGACTCGCTCTCGAGCTCGGATGGAGTGTCAGAGAAATCGAAAGACGACTCACAAGCAGAGAGCTAATGGAGTGGGAGGTATACTCCTCCATTGAACCCTTCGGGGCAGAACTTTCAGACCTTCAAAATTCCTTGACTTGTGCTGTCATCGCAAATTCGCTTGGCGCTCTTCAAGCAACTAACGTTGCTCTCAAATCAAAGAAGAGGGCAAAGAAGCCGAAGAAACATAAGATGCAAGACTTCGCAATCTGGGGAAGAGCTCCAAAGAAGAAACAAACCGCAGACAAGATGCTTCACATCGTTGAGATGCTAAATGCTGCTCTCGGCGGAAGGGACCTAAGGAAACCATAATGGGAACACTTACCCTAGGTAGAGTAATGATCGCGTTCGGTGCCGATGTAAAAGGGTTCAAGGATGGTGTTGTTAAAGTTGAAAAGGGATTGAAGAAGGCGGGAGGTCGTGCAAAAAAAACCAAAGGAGCTTTCTCCTCGATGGGAATTGGAGCTGCAGTTGGAATTGGAGCTGCAGTTGCAGCAGTAGGTTTGTTTATCAAGAGTGCTCTTGCAGCAGGTTCTGCGGCAGAAGAGACACGAAATCTTTTTGTTACCTCCTTCGGTGACATGGCGGATTCCGCGGATGTCTGGGCGAATACAACTGCAAAGGCTTTTGGTTTGAACGTCTCAACCATTCAGGACATGAGTGGTAAGATGTTCGGGATGACTAGTGCTATGGGTTTGACAGAGGAAGGCGCTTTTTCCATGGCAACGGGCATGACGCAACTAGCCCTCGACACTTCATCTTTCTTCAATATTCCGTTTGACCAAGCCTTCAACAAAATCAAAGGTGGTTTGACGGGAGAGGGTGAAGGACTGAAAGCTCTTGGTGTAATTGTCAGTGAGACCACCATCAAGCAGACTGATTTTGCTCGGGCGATTATCGATTCAGGGCGAGAGCTCACTGAGTCGGAGAAAGTTCAGTCACGAGCAATCGTGATGATGGAGGGTTTGAAAAACGCCCAGAATGATACGGCGAAAACTGGTGAGCAGTGGGCGAACCAATCCAGAAAGATGACCGAGCAGTTGAAGTCGATGATGCAGGTGATCGGTGGAAAACTGATTCCGGTTTTGCTTCCTCTCATGTCTTGGTTCGGCGATAAAATGCCGGGCGCCATTAATATTCTCAGCGTTACAATGGACGGCTTCGGGGTTGCTTGGACTTTGATTGTTGACAACTTCAAAAAGTTCATGGTCATTATCCAACCCGTCATAGATGGCTTTGTTAAACTTCAAGAAGGCATCGATAGTTTTATTCCTGACGTGGTTAAGGAAGGCTTCTCTAGTCTTCGTTTGGAGTGGAGTGCTCTAGCTTCAACAGGAGGAATTGCTACTGACCAAATGATGAACGACTTCCAACGTTTCAAGGACGGAGGAATGAGCACGGGAGAAGCCTTAGCGGCGATGAAGGCAGAGACGGACGCGAGCACGGAATCCATCGATGCCATGTCGACTTCCACCAAAACCTATTCCGATCTTCAAGCTGCTTTGCAGACGAACATGAAAGACACCACTGCGAGCATCAATCAAATGGGCGAGTCAATGGGATTGCCTATTGACCAGTTGAAGTCGTGGACGGAACAGCAAGCAGTTTGGCGAGAGTCCGCAAGACTTTCGAGTGAAGCTGCAACACTTCACGCGGAGGAAATGGCAATCGATTTCGGAAACATCAAAGAGTTTGCTTTTGATCCTGCCGCTGCTGCAGCAGCTCTCTACGCAATGGAACAAGGAATCGCGATGAAGAAAGCGGAAGAGACTGCGAAGAGACTTGGTGTCACTACTCGAAGAGAGTCGGAAGCAACTGAGCGTCAACTCGTTGCTGACCTTGCGTTGATGACTCTTGCTTATGAATCACATTCGCAGGAAGCAATTGCGGCTCAAGAAGCACTTGATAAGTTCCGCCAGGAATCAGGTGCTACTACTGCAGAGGTAACTCTCAACTCTGCTCTTGGTGCGTTCCAAGGAATGGCGGCAGGATTCGCTCAACTGGGAGACAAGTTCAAAGCATTTGCAATTGCAGAAGCTATCATCGCAACCTACTTGGCCATCGCAAAAGCGATGACGACTATGCCTTGGCCGCTCAGCTTGGTCGCTGCAGCAGGAGCAGCAGCAGCAGGTTTTGCGAACGTCGCAAAAATCAAATCATCGAAGGCAGGAGGTTCACAATTCGGTTCGCCTTCACTCGATTTCCAAAACTTCGGAGCCGAGACGAACATGCGTCTGCACGGTAACGAGGCAATCATCCCGCAGGGAAGTGGTCACATGCTCGCATCAGAAATTGCGGGTGCTTTGGCAAACCCTTCCGCCTTGCCCGGACTGGACAGTGAGGGTAGTGGGAATGATGATAACAACGGAGGAAACACAAACATCACTGTGATGCTCGACGGAAAAGTACTCAGCACTTGGATGGAGAAGACGACCAAGCAAGGTTCGACTCGAGTCCATCCTGCAGCGATTGGAGAATTCTAATGTCGGCACGGATACTATTCCAGCCGTTCATCGGCTTAACGAACGCAATACTAACCGCTTCGTCGGTGGACATTTCGTTCCCCATTAGGAGGTTGAGAGATCCCTCGCCATCAGCAACTTGGCGATCGCTTCTCGGTTGGAATATCGTGACGGGTTTCAACGACTCGCTTGACTTTACTGAAGGTTCGGCTGGAGATGCAACCGCAACTTTGACGGCAGGAAATTATGTGTCAGGAGATTTGCTTGCTGCTCATATCCAAACGGTAATGAATGTCGCTGCAACTGACAACACCTACACGGTAACTTATAGTGCAGTCACCTTCAAATTCACCATCGCACGAGCGAGTGGTTCGGATACGATTAGCCTCGAGTGGTCGACCGGTTCGAATACCCTTGCTAGCGTTGGCGAATGTCTTGGCTTCTCGATTGCAGCAGATGACACAAGTGCAACCACTTACACGTCCGACGAGGTTTCATATCACTCTCGCGAGTGGGTTCAATTCCAAACTGTGGTTAGTGTGACAGGAGCTTTCGTTGGTGCCATTAATGGGAACTGGTTGTCAACAGGAGTTGTGACACTTCAAGCAAACGCCACTGATGCTTGGACTGCTCCGACAGTTTCTGAGGTAACCTCGGATGCGACTGGACCTCTTCCTCTGCGAATTGATTATTTCACGGAGGCAACACATCCCTACTGGCGATTGCTAATCGACGACGTTCAGAATCCGGTTGGTTTCTCTGAGCTTGGTTTATTCCATGTCTCGAACTTCATCAAGCCTGCTTTCGACTTCAGAGTTAGTTGGACGGAAAACAGACAAGAGCTTTCTGATGTGGGTCTTGCTGACCAAGGTTCAACTTTCGTGAATGAGAAACCAAGCCGGTCGTCATATTCGATTAACTTTCCTGCTCTCTCGGAGTCAGAGAAGAGCAATTCGTTTGACCCATTTTTGAACTTCGTTCGTATCGGAAAACCGTTCTTCTTCTCCTTTGAACCCGATTCTAATATCGCCTTCACTCGTTATGTAATGCTTCTGAGATCCGGAAATTATAAACGAGTTCCTGGCGCACAGAAATGGGAATTGCAACTTACTGTCTCTGAGGTATTAGGATAATGCGCGGACATGGACAACTCGGACTTCGTTCGGGCTTGAAGGATTTCCTTGACTTCACGACTGAGACTCATTCGACTAAGGATGTCTTCGCAGAACTTCGTCCCATCAAAGAAGTTCTAGCAACAGATTGGGCACTTGACCAAGGCACGACTTTCGTTGCACCGTTCAGTTTTATCTTTGACGGGTTGCGACGAGATGTTGTTGGTGTTCGGTCGACTCTCGACACTGGTTTGACTCGTGTAGAATCGATCGCTCTTTGTCATTCCACCGCAGGATCATTCTACTACGATCCTGACGAGGAGTTTGGCCAGGACCTTACTGAGTGGGATGTTGCTGGCGCGTTGTGGGATGTTGCTGGTGAAGTCTGGGATCAATTCCCTCGCTTGTATGTCCATCTCTTTGATAATACGAATCCCTCACTGCAAACGGTTGTTGCTTCGATTGGTTTCTACTACTCAGGAGTTGGACTCACGAGGAATGGTGATTCTCAAGTCCATCCTGCTCTCGGTCCAAACAAACTTGCTGATGGTGACTTCGAGGATTGGACCGAAGGTGTTCCTGATGGTTGGGTTGGCTCAGGTACAAGTGGAATTCCCTTCTGGGATGATTCGGTAACGGATTGGGGAGATGCAGTAATCTGGGATCCGTTGACTGAGGATATTAGCCAAGGTATTGTTGACTCTCGTGAAGGTTCTTCTCACGTAAACTTTGCTATCATTGCCAACGAGACCAGAATCCTAACACACGATTTTACTGCAGGTGATTTTATCGCAGGAAAGAAGTATCGAATCTCCGGATACTATTCGGCAACTTCCGCAGTACCTTCCATTCGCATTGGTGAGACTGGTGTTAGTTCCATGATTGAAGATGGCCGGCACAAAATTGTTGATGCGACTACCTTCAACGATCTCAATCTCTCTGGCGGAGAGTGGAGGCGATTCATCTTCGACTTTATTGCTCCTGCTACCGACTTGACCCTTGAGTTGAAACTATCTGGGTCAGTTGCAGGGACTGCTCGCTTCGATGATGTGAAAGTCCAATGCATCTGGAGATACAACTGGTATGAGCCGAGGATTTCTGCGGCTTCTCTTCCCTCGATTGATACAGGTTCCAACGACATCTTTTTCGGTGGCAAGTCTATCGGTTCTGGAACCGTTTCTTTGTTGAATCAGGATGGTGTAATTGAACGCTTGGTTGCAGAGCTCGAGTGGATGAATCAGAATGTTCTGATCGACGCGGGTGGACAGTATGGTGATGACGAGGAAATCCTAATCGACAACTTCTTCCGTGGCTTCACGGGTTTGGTGCAGTCAGTAACTGCAACAGATGCGGAAGTTTCTTTCGAGCTCCAAGACCAACGAGTATTCTTTCACATCAAACTTCCGCCGAGATTGTATGATGACTCGATTCATCCTACGATGGACTTCCGCTTTCAAGGAGCTCCAAGACCTTTGTTCTTTGGTGTCAAAGAGAATATCACGCCTGTTAGGATTGTTCTCGAGTCTTCCGATTACGGAACCTACGAGATTGCAGATACTTCCGAAGCACCCAACGGAATCAAAGCGTTCACGAAGATCTTTGCGTACCTGACAGAAGAAGATGCTGCAATCAAAAGGGTGGATAGACGAGTCCAGCTCACTCCGTCGGTTGACTTTTCCGAAGACTTGGCGAGTGGACAGTTCACGATTCTCAAAGATGTTGGTCCTTACCGAATCAACGAACGTGATAGGAGACTCGACTTTGACGAAGGTAGTTCTGAGTTGACTGCAGTTCTTGATTCCGGTTTGTATACTGCAGCACAACTTGCGACAGAAATTCAGCTTCAGCTCTTGGTGGTGGGAACTGATTTGACTTGTACCTATAGCGAATCAGACCACAAATTCACGATTGCCAAAGACTCTGGCACTTTGAACCTGCTCGTGAAGACTGGTTCCAATAGTGATTCGTCCGCTTACTTCGCACTCGGTTATGATAAGGGTTCGGATAAAACCGGTTCGCTTTCTTATGAAGCGGCTGACCCAACCTTCGAGGAGGTTGACAGAGACCACTTGCTTCGTGTGAATGCGAGTGGATTCAAAGATGATGTCGCTGGAACCTTTACTGGCCAGACTCTCGGACTAATCGAAACGGGTTCTGACATCTGTCGAGTTATCATCGTGAACTACATGAAGAAGTCGATGGAAGTCATTGACGAGACGTCCTTCACTTTCTCTCGACAACGAGCGGCGGAAAGTCTCTCAATCTACATGAATCAGTCTGTCTCAACTAAGGACATCTTCGATCGTTTGGAATTCTCTAATATCTGCAACATCATCGTGAATGGTGAGGGCAAAGTATTCTATCGGGTTTACATCGGAGAAGTTGCAGATAACATCGTTGACTTGCGGGATGAGCACATCGAATCGTTCTCGTCCAGTCGTGCCAATGCAGAAGTCTTCACAACGATTCGGGTGAAGTACGACCAGGACCCAACCACGACAAACTTTGAGGCGAGAGAAGCAACTGATACTTCCGTCATCGTTCGACTCGGACGACCGGACATCAAAGAGTTGGAAACCTTCATCAAGCAAGGAGATAACGCTACTTCAGTCGCTCAGCGAATGAGTGAGCTCTCACGATTTGCTGCTCGTAAGGTTTCCGGAACTTCCATCGGCAACATCTTGATGCGACTCGAGGTTGGTGATAAGTTTCGTCTCAATAGAAGGCGAGCACTCTCGCGTGGTGGAGTTATCCGAGATGAGATCTTCAGGTTGATTTCGATCTCAAAGAATCCTCTTGCTGGACGAGTTGGATTTGAAGCAACGGATGATAGAGTTACGGTTGCATCTCAGGCTTGCATCGTTGCTTGCCAACAGTTCTGTGAGAGTTCTTGCCAAGCGACTTGTGAGGCGAATTGTCAGGGCGTTTGCGAAATCAATTGTCAAGCGTCTTGCGAGAATTCCTGTCAGGTAACTTGTGAGCAGGGATGTCAGGAATCGTGTCAGCTCGGATGTCAGGAAACTTGTGAAGTCTCTTGCCAGGTTGGTTGTCAGGTTTCTTGTGAAGCTGGTTGTCAGGGTGCGAATTGCCAAACGAATTGTGAGGCTGCTTGTCAGACGAGTTGCGAGACAGCTTGTCAAACTTCTTGCGAGGGTTCTTGCCAGACGGTTTGTCAGCAAGGTTGTCAGGCGTCTTGTGAGGTGGCTGACCAAACCTGTGTCGTTACTTGCCAAACGAATTGTCAGGGAAATTGTCAGGAAACTTGCGAGAACAACTGTCAAAGCACTTGTCAGACTTCTTGTCAAAGTGGTTGTCAAACGACTTGTCAAAGTGCCGCTGAAGAAGATGTCGATATCTAGAAAGGAAAACAGAAATGGCTATAACAGAATCTCTATGGATCGTCAATACCAGAACCTGCAATCTCGATTGCAGTTACTGTTATCAAGGATCTCATTCCTGGACGTGGCAAATCAAAAAGAATCTCGTCAAGATGATGACGCAGGAAACAATGGATACTGCTCTTGAGTGGGCAGTAGATTGGTGTCAGTCAGGATTGAAGTGCATTTGGTACGGAGGAGAACCACTTCTCAACTTCAAGATAATCAAGCAGACGATGCCGAAGTGGAAGAAGCGATTTGAGGAAGCCGGCAAAGACTTGCAGTGGTCAATCACAACGAACGGAACAATGTTGCACCAAGAGCAACGTGATATGCTGGATGAGTATGGAGTTGGAATCCTCCTCTCGATGGACGGACCTCCTCACCTTCATGACCAGTCGCGAGTTTACTATGGAGGTGGACCAAGCTGGGATCAAATTCCTGTCGACGACATTCTCAAGTGGCGACCGAATCTAGAAATCGCTTGGCAACTCGACCCTCGCTATGACTTCTACCCGAAGGATATTGAGTGGATGATCGATCGTGGATTCCACAACATCAACTTCAACCTCAACTGGCTTGAAGAATGGCCGGCAGAGAATCGCATTCGTCTCGAGGAGTTCTTCCGCTTCGTTGCTCGACGTTGTTTGCAGACTCGGAAGGAAACAATTCCAAAAGAGAAATACCTTCGCTGTAACCAGATGTCCAAGTTTGATGAACTGATGATGAAGACTTCCGCAGGTTTAGGAAAACCGATTCAACCTTGCGGAACAGGAATGCACATGCTTGGGATCACTCCCGAAGGTTGGTTGTATCCCTCGCAAGAGATGGCCTTCACTGCTCTCGAACCGGATCGTGCTCCAGGAACTGCAGAGTATTATCGTGTGGGAGATGTGAACGAAAGTCCTGTCATTAATTCGGAACGTCTTCAAATAGTTTCGAAGGTGAAGAACAGCGACATGATTATTCCTGAAGGGTTCGATTGCAACAACTGTATTGCCAATCCGATTTCTTTCGGCGGATGTCATTGCCGCTATGTTGGTCAAGAGGGATCTGATCCTGCAAATCGATATGGAGTTGCTAAGGGTTGGTGTCAAACGCAAGTGTCGACCATGACTGGAATTCTCCAGGGCTCGACGATTGAAAATTATGTTGGTCTAAAACTGGGGAAGAAACCTCAGCCAAAACCAGGGCCGGAAGTCAAGCACAAGCCGGCTGGACGACTTGAGTTTCGGGTCGGTTCGCGTTAAAATAGAATAGGAGATTAACCACTCATGGCTTGGGATAGACTTTCACCTGTAGCATCATCCGCTCTCGCGAGCTCGCCTGTTAGATCGAACTTCCAGGCAATCGACTTGTCCAACCTCGCACCCAACTGGGTCCAAGATCCGTTCTTCGTCATCTGGGCGGGTGGAGATGCTGTTGTACCTTCACACTATGGTGCTTTGGTAGGAACGGGCATTGCAGTCGCTCGTGACACGACCAACCATCGGACGAATTCGATGGCTTGCAAGTTGACTCTCGGTTCGACCGATGGTTACTTACCTCAAACGATCTTCCCTGCGACAGAGCTTCCCACCTTCTACCGAGGAAAAGATGTTTCCTTCGGTTGCTTTGTCTTTTCTTCGGTTGCACTTCTTGGCAAGGTCGGACTCTACGATGGAGTGAGTGCTTCCTTCTCGACTATCCACACTGGTGGAGGTGGTTGGGAATGGCTGATGGGAACGAGAACTCTGGACGCTTCTGCGACTGAGCTCGAACTTCGTCTTCAGGTTGATATTGCTGGTAGTTCGGGCTTCGCAACTTTCGACCTTCCTACTGTTATTCCTGGACCGATTCCTCCTCAGTGTTTCCTGCCTTGTCCTATCTACGAAGGCGCGATGATTTTCCCTATTGCTGGGGATGCGGAGGTTGTTTCAAATAAATTCCGGGCGGTTATGGGTCAACCTTTCATCGTTCGAAACGTTACTCTTCGAGCTCACACCGCACCGACAGACGCAAGTCTAATTGTCGATGTCAATCATTGGGACGGATCAGTTTTTCAATCGATGTTCTCAACGAAACCGACGATCTTGAGTACAGCAAAGAATGGCGGATTGGACCCTGAAGGGACTTATCGCTATCGATGTTTCACGGGACAGAAGAACGCGGAATCCGATACGGATGCACTTCTCAACATTGACGTTGATCAAATTGGTTCAACTCTTCCAGGTTCGGATCTCGATGTCTTTGTTCGGGCTATTCAATTCGGTTCGCCGATCGGAATGATGAGGAGTTTCTAATGCCTTCAGTAACGTTGGTAGCAACCAATCATCCAGGTACCGACACGGACGGCGCAGACTTCGCAGGAACTTTCCCCACGAATGTGCAAACAGAAAACGGTTCTACCTCGATACGCCGCATCGTTTCGGCAGGAACTTCCCAATATGATGGATGGTATATCGATGCACTTCCGCCAGCGGGTTCGATAATAAGTGTCACTCACAGATCGAACTATCAGAAGAACAATGGAGCCAATTTGATCAAAGGTATGACTCGCATCGGTGGGACAAGAATCACCACAACCTACAGCGATGCATCAGGCGGCGGATATATCACAGAATCAGAAGCTGCCGTAAGGCCAGGTGGTGGAAGTTGGGTTCCTAGTGATTTTCCAGGAGGTGGGGCGGGTACGCAAATTGGGTATGCTGATATCGGAACCGATGGGGCGGGTCAAAGCAACTGCTCATCAGTTCGATTAGATTTGGTATACAATCCTCCTTCGAGTGGCAGTCTTCTATGGCTCTTAGGTGGTTGGGTAGTTCCCCTCTTAGGTCTGATTGGGGGATCTTTATCTAAGCAGGAAATCTTTCTAGAGATTGCAGGATGGAAAAGAAAACCTGGTCAAGGTCCGATTCCAGTGCCTTGTACTGATGAGGATTGGGATAATCTAAAGATGGCACTTGTGACCTCTCCCGCCTACAACATCTAAAGGAGACATCGTGAAAGCAGACTGGCAGAAAATCGCGTTCGTTCTCTTCGGTCTAATCGTCGGAAGCGGATTCACTGGTAGCGTTAGTTACTTTCAGTCTGCTGAAGCTGCAAGCGAGAGAACCAAAATCGAAAAGAAAGCAGAAGAAAAGTCTGCGGTCCAAACCCTGATCTTGATTGAGATGGGAAGGATCGGAGAGAAGGTTGACAACCTCTCGAAGGAAGTTATTCGTCTTCGAGACAAAATAAAATCGGGCGATTAGCTCAGTCGGGAGAGCATCCGGTTTGCATCCGGAAGGTCGAGAGTTCGAGCCTCTCATTGTCCACCAATTTCAAAAGGAGAAAATAACATGGGATTCGGAAAAGTGTTCAACCCGTTTTTCAGCGGTGCAAAAGCCGTTGGGAAAGGTTTCAAAACTGCAGCAATTTCTGCGGGAGCAGTTGCAGCTTTTGCCGGAGTAGATCATCTCGTTGATCTGCTTCCGGTAGTTATTGGTGTTGGAGTTCCGCCTCCGTTCGGTCAGATCCTTGCTCTCGCAATTGCGGGTGCTTTGTCTGGCGGAGTTGCTGCAGTAGCAAACGTCAAGAAGAATCGTTCGGTCACACCAGAACAACTTGCTGCTTTGATGAAAGCGGCAGGAGAAGAAGAAGACGAAAGTGAAGAACTCATTTCGTTTACGTAAGAACAACTCGACGAGTTGATTCGAGCAGCGAAAGCAAGAAAATAATTCCGTCATGCTTCTGACGAACGAGAACTGGCACGAGTCGCAAAACCAATACCCGAACTTTGCTGCGCACGAACTAGCGAGTAAAGATTCGGGTTTGGTTCGTGTCTCACTCCGCTTTATGAAAGAGCTTCAATACCTACGCTCAGAACTCGAGCTACCAATCAGCATCAATTCCGGGTGTCGAACACGGACACACAACACACGTGTAGGTGGCCATCCACGCTCACTCCACATCTGCGATGAGCACAGACTCTTCCGTGGTAACAGAGGAGTCCTTCCGCCTGCTCTGGACATTCAAGGATCTCTTGCCGTCGATATCCGAACCGACCATTCTAATCGAGGGGACTTGTTCTCGCTTGCTTGGGAGGAAGGTTGGTCTATCGGTTGGGGCAAAGGATTTCTGCATCTCGACAGACGCATCTGGCTTGGACTTCCGCAACGAACGTTCGACTACTAAGAGGATCAAAAATGATTTGCCGTTTCTGCAAGACCCAAGGAAATCCTATTCTCAAAGAGAATGTTAGTAAATTCAATGTTCTGCAAATCATCGAAACCAAGCCGGTCGGATGGCTTACTATTGATAGACTTCCTTGGTGTGGAAAATGCGATCCCCGCAAGTCCTTGACACCAAAGGAATAAGCCAAATGTATACCAGATCTGGTATACTCCTGACGCTCCCAAACCCTAGTGAACAAAGGCTTTAGCAACTATTTTCGTATCATTGAAAATAAATGTTCCAAAAGTCTAAGACCGTGCTAATATAAATACATGAGCAATAATAAAACAAACGAACAAATGCGAGACATGACGGACGACGAAATCATGAGCCTAATCAAAGAACTCCAGATTCTCCAACTCAAGGAGACGAGTTCTTTCGCCTACACCGAACGCCTCTGCAAGATTCACAACCTCCAAGCAACAATCTCACTATAAAGGATGATGACAATGACACCCACTCAGTTAGACACCCTGAAAGAACGTCTCACCTACGACATCAAGGGTTACGAGAAAGAGACCAAGAAATTCGCGGAACGTCTTCTCGAGAATCCTGCCTATGCGATGGAGTGGTCGCAAGACATGTTCCAAACTGCTGGCCGACTTCATGTCGCTCGAACGGTTTTGGTTTGGATTGCGAAAGGCAATGTCAACCTTCGTGACCAAGTGACTCGCTTGGTTGTTGATGGTGCGAGATTTCCTGCCTCCTCTTCCTCGCCTCCTTCCAACCTGATGCACTTACAGGTTGTTGCGGCTTACGGACGTTTCCTCAGCGAGTTTCTGTAGACTCACACAAGTGTCCGAACCTTGAAAGAGGTTCGGGCATTTTGGTGGCTTAAACAAAAACAAACAAGGAGAATAAAAATGTCACGGACGATAACGATTCCCGAAGACGAACGAACGAATGAGCGAATCCTCGCGGTGATGAATTCCCTGAAATTCGGTTGCATGGAATGTGGTAAGAAATTCCCCAACGGGAAAGCCGCAGAGCGAGCGATGAATAACAATGGTTGCCCCAAATGTGGTGGCTTCGACATCGATTCGATTTAGGAGATTGTGATGGCACAAGATATCCTCGGCAAGATTCGGAAGTTGAACGTTCAAGCGAACGACAGTGGAACGACGGAAGAGGAGGCTCAAGCGTTTGCCGCAATGGTTCAACGACTTCTCCTCAAGCACAAACTCTCGATGACGGATGTCCAACTCGAGGAAGAGGAGCAAGAAGAAATCGGCAAGAACTGGATTGACTGGGAAGCAGCAGGAGTCGAGAAGAAAAAGAATCGTGTCTCTTGGATGGAAGACCTTTCGGCTCTCGTGGCCAAAGCATACTTCTGCAGAATCCTCGTCGCGACTGGTTCCAATCGGATCTGTCTCGTCGGAACCCAGTCCAACGTCGAAGTAGCAGAGTATGTTATCACCACTCTGGTTCGGACGGCGGAAAAGATTTCCTGGAACAAGTACAACAACAAAGCCTCCCACGCTTCGAGGAACAAGTACAAGATGGAAAAAGGCTGGAGGTCATCCTTCCTCACCGGTTTCATCGGACGCTTGCGAGAGCGACTCGACGAGGAGTTGAACCAAGAAGCGCCAGAAGGTTCGACTGCTCTCGTCAGGGTTCAAGATTCATTGACGAGGGTGGATGATGCGATGAATCGGATGCTCGGCTTGGGCAAAGCATCCGCTCTTCGGAAGAAGAAGAATTTCAGTCGTAAGGGTTTTGAGAGCGGACGAGAAGCCGCAAACAATCTCAACATCACTGGCAATCGTGCCGTCAAGGGTGGAAGCACTCGAACCACGAAAGGACAGTTGACATGATAAGATTAGGGGAACAAGAAATCCGACTCGCCTACCGACTTCAGCAAACTCTGGAGGGGATAGAGAAGTCGTTGGAGCGGATGGCGAATCCAACCAAAGTCACTCGGAGATAAGTTGCAGGAGTTGGCTCGTCGTCGAGGGAGTTGACCTTGGCACTGACCCTTCCGGCTTCGGCGAATTCGCCGACGCCAATTAACCGAGAGCGATTCGCGATGGAGGAGAACCATGGTAGCACAAAAACTCTGGAACATGATTTCCTTTCTTGAGCTCACTTCAGACATCACGAACGCCGAGGAGTGGGCAATCACTCAGTCAGCAGTTCGGATTATCGACAAGATTCTTTGCGAGGAGTTGGAGCGAGTCGAGAGCGTTGAGAAGCAAATCCAGGTGTATGATTCGGTTGGCTTCAAGTTGGTGTCGAAATGAGATACCTTCTGCATCGGGAGTATCGTTCAAGATGTCCGTAAAATGTATTTCGAAGTGGACTTGCAATTGCCTTTGCGGGTGTGGCAAGATTGAATTCGGTGAAGTCAGAGTAGACTACGATGACGAAACCGAAGCGATGGAACCGAGAAGAGGCTGGGCAGAGATGCCCAAGAACATCACCATGTGTCCTGAATGCTGGAACAACATTGGGAAAACCGGATGCACAACGATCGACATCTAAAGGGAGGTGTGAAATGAACCTACTAGCGATTCTACTTCAACTCACGTTCCTCAACACTGGTGCAGTCGACCAGCACAAAATCATCAAGGTGGAGTTGCAGCGAGCTCTCATTGCCGCGAATGTTCCTTCGGAGGATTGGCTCGAGGTAACTTCCAACATCGCAATCGAGCGAGTACTCGTCGCGAAAAATTGCGGAGGAACCAACCACAAAATCGGATGCACGATCGTCGGGGTGGTCGAAGGAAGACGACTGGCGATGATTTGGTACATTCCGAATCACGCAACTCTCTCGAAGGTTCTTGCTCACGAATTCGAGCACGCAATTCGCTGGGTGACTGGCGATGAAAATTGGGGTTCTCACGATGGCTAAATTATTCATAGCACTTGCTACCGTTCTCTGCCTGACGATCATCGGACAGAGTGTTCTGATCCTCAGCCAACTTCAAACCATCTCTGACCTCAAGCGAGATACCTACGAGCAAGGAATCGAACAGAAATTCCTGGCCCGGAAAATGCAGGAACTGAAAGGGATGAACGAGAAGAACGTCGAGGGAATGGGATTGCAAGTGAAGTTCGCAGTGGTTGGATTTCGGACCGGTTCATATGGTCGCTACGTGGAAATCCGTGACGAGGCAATCAAGAACGGAATTTTGAAAGGAGCTGGATTATGATTTGGTTTTGTCTACCCATGTCGATCCTTGGGTTCGTTGGAATGGCAATTGCTGTTAGGAGGCAAACATGAAATTCAGAGTTGGACAACTACTAGAATCCCTCGATTGTCGAGATGACTTTGACAGGAGTCCGAGGATCGTTCGGATTACCTACACCACTCCCGAACATTATCTTGTTCGCAATGTTCGAACCGGTCGTCGCACAAGCCTCAGCATCAAGAGAGTTCGTGAAACGCTGGAAACTCGAAGAGGCTTCAAAACGGTTGGCGGATTTCTGGGGTATGTGTGATGAAGGGAATCTTAGCAGCAATCGCTATCATTCTTCTCGTCGGCTGTGAGATGATGCCAAGTCAGGCTTCTCAGCAAACTCACAATGCTCACGGTCACCAAGCGATCGTGGTTCAAGTCGTGAAGACGGATGGGAAACTTCTGATTCGTTGGTCGCTTCGTCAGGATACTGCTTTCGAAATCCGAATCGAAGAAATGGGAAAGACGGATCACTATCGAAGGCGGATTGCCTACGGAGTGGAAGGGAAGTCCTTCGAGTGGGATTACTCAGATATGCCTAATGGTTCATTCGTCGTTCGTCTGGATGCACTATCTCCTCCATCGGCTTATGGTTATTCATCCATTTTCCGTGTGCCTTAATGGACGACCACGGGCTTCGGTAAACCCTTTGGTGTCAAGCACTTAGGAGGACCAAAACCAAACTGGCCACGCAATGCTCCTAAGTGCTTGCATCCAAAGGCTTTAGCAACTATTTTCAATCACTTGAATTTAGCCGCTTCAAAAGTCTAAAACCATGTTATGATTACTCATGTCAGAAACAAAAGCAACTCAGACGGAAACGCGGATTGAACGGTTCGAGTCAGTCGAAACTCAGGACACAAATTTCTGCTACGATTGTGGATGCGAAATCGGCGACGACTTCGGACTCTGTGGTGAATGCGATGTCTAAATTCTACACCGTTAAAGAGATGCTCGCGAGTGACGATTTCGATTCGACCTTCAAGGGCAATCTTCTTCGGAACCTCTCGATGCGAAACATCACGCTCGAGATGACCATCGAGGAAGTTCAAGAAGCACTTCGCCGAATCATTTTAGAGGAGGACTAACGAAAGAGAGGTTGACAGAATGTTTGTCAGCAGTTTTCACTTAAGCAACTAGGGAGAATGCCTTCTCCAAGGAGGATGAAATGCGTTAATCGCAAAAGCAAGATCTCGACTATACATTTGGGAAGAAACCACGAATTTTGGATGTGGTAAGTTGTTTGTTTGCAAGCACTTAGGAACCGACTTTTGGTTGCGATTCACTGTCGAATTCAATCGAATACTCCTAAGTGCTTGCATCCAAAGAGGTTATCAACTATTTTCAATACCTTGAATTTAGTCGTTCCAAAAGCCTAAAACCATGCTATTATATAAATATGATGATTAACAAGAACGAAGCAACACGGACACGGAACATCATCAAAGCAATCGACGCCGAAACCGAAGCGGAAACCAAAGAGAATCGGAAAGCGCTTTTCGCCGAGTTGAAAGCGGACGGCTTCAAGAAGATTGCCACCAAGTCCGAAACCAAGCGTGGTGGCAAAATGGGACGTTCAGCTGCTCATTACGGTGACACGAAGAAATCCATCACTCAGTTCATCAAGGACGGCAAGATTGTCGAAGTCCGGATGACTCTCCCCAAGTATCGCTCTTCAACCGTTTCCCTCTGGAGTGTCTAACAATGACTGACATTAAAAAGTTCGAGCGAATTCTCTCCGAGGTTCTTGAAGCCCAGAAGGAATTCAAGAATTTCGACGGCATGGAAATCTGCGATTCCTGCAAAGCAGCAAGTTTCTCCAAGGTTGTCCACAAGGTAGATTGCGAGAATTCGAAATGATTGCCCTACTGGAATCGAGACGGTTTCCGTTTCCCGCTTCAAGATCAACCTCTTAGGATAATCTGATGCAAATCACAATCACTCTCTCCTCCCTGAAATGGGTGGAAGCCGAAATCAAGAAGATGAATCGGAGAATCGCAAAGCGGAATCTTGGTTCCGCAATAACGATGACGGTTTCCGAACCTAAGTTGATTGCCCTCAACCACCAAATGGCGGTGAGCGGAAAGTATGAAGTCGTGGACATCGAAATTTCCGCCCCGGATTTGAAACTCTCCGGTGACTGGCGATTGATTGGCGTTTTGGATAACGGAGGGTTATCCAAATCCGTCCCTGGCGAATCGATTCCTGTCGACCAACGCGGACGATTCGGCCAGTGCGATTATTGCAACAAGATTCGGAACCGCTCGAACACCTACGTCATCAAGAATGTTGCCGGCGAGATTTTGGTTGTCGGTTCCGCTTGCCTCCGTGATTTCCTCGGAGTCGACCCTACTGGTGTTCTCTACACTTACGATGTTTGGGAACGTCTCGAGCGGATGATGGACGAACTTCGTGAGCAAGGTTTGAAGGGTGCTGAAATTCACTTCGACTTGGTTCCCTACATGAATGTTGCTGCTTCCTTCATCCGTGCAAACGGTTACACTTCCAAAGCAAAGGCGACTGACGAAAAACCCGCCACTTCTCAAGTCTTCTGGTCCTTGCTGAATGACCCGACTGTCCGACTCTCTCCTCCCTCGAGAATTGACGAAGACCTCGCACGAGATGCAATCGCTTGGATTGAGAATTCCACCGATGGTAACGAGTACTTCTTCAACCTCCGCCAAATCGTGAAGGCAGGAATCATTACTCGCAAGTCCGCAGGATTTGCCATCAGCATGATTTCCACCTACCAACGTCACATCGGAGAGGTGAATACGAATGCAGCAAAAGCCAAGGTCAGCAATCACATCGGAACCATCAAGCAGAAGTTGTGCGACTTGGTTCTTACAATCAATGGCATCCGTGAATATGAGGGCAACTACGGAGTCGTCTTCATCGTCAATATCACCGACGACAACGGAAATGTGTGCGTCTGGTTTGCTTCCAACGACCCTCGCGACAGAGGCAAGGAAGTCGGACAAACCTACTCCGCAAACGCGACGGTGAAAGGCCACAGCGAATTCAAGGGTGTGAAGCAGACCGCTCTCACGAGGATTGCATGGTAGAAATTGTCGAAGCAAAACTCCTCCTCCTTGAGGGGGAGTTCGAGTCGATTTCGAAACCGGAGTTTTGGGTATCGAGAGAATACCATCGGTGTATCAAACGCCAAATCAAGTTGCTTCAAGATCTTCTGGAGGAGGAATCCAATGGACTCTAATGAGGAAGTCAACCTCACTCATCAGATTCAGATGCTCGAGAAAAGATTCGAAAAGTTGAAGATGTTTCGTGCTACAATAGACGAAGACCTTCGAAGGAAGAAGGCCCTCAACGAACGACTGGCAACACTGAGAAGGAGAACGCTATGAAGAAATTTGTGAGAGATGCACTAGACGCACTTCGCGATGACTGGTTCGAAACCGCTCAGGCACGAAAGGATGGTGACATCGTTCCTGACTACAACCCAATCCTCGTCTACTCACTCTCCTCTGGTGGAACCATCCGTCAGTCGATGATATTCCGGCAAGGCGAGTATACGGGAGGTTCTTCTTGGCACACCACGGAGTCCAAGGTAACCATCTCGGAATTCACCGAGAAGTATGAAGCACTTGGTTTTCAAGTGGTTAAACGCGAGAAACCAAAGGCAATCCGCTACGACAAGCAGATTGTTGTTAGCCGAGAGAAAGCCGGACCGGATCTTGAGCTCCAAGCGAGAGTCATCAAGATGCGACTGGAAGGTTTGACCTACATGAAGATTGAGAGTGCTCTCGGACTCGAGGGTAAGAAAGGATTCTTCGCGATGAAGATTCTCAGACAGGCGGAAGCTGATGCCTTCTAGAAGTTGGATGGATCTGACGCCAGTGAGACAATGATGAGAGTCGAAGGAAGAGGTGAGACAATGATGAGAGTCTACAAGTCGAAGGAAGAGATGAATGAAGGGGACATGGTCGCGGGGGTGGTGTATGCTGCGGCGGCTGAGCAAGCTATTCGTCAGCTTTATGACCAATTGACACAAGCACAGCTAAATCAATCCCGTATTGACCAACCAACCGTCATCGGGTACATGGTGACGGTGGAGGATGACCAACGGTACATGGTGACGGTGGATGACCAACGGAAGACAGGACCTCAATGCCAGCAAAGGAACTGCGGAAAGTTGGCAACGAAATTCGTAGTCAATCCCTACCAGAACGATATCGGGAACGGGAAGGACGAGGAAGGAAACTCACTGAAGAAAAGTTGGTGGTGTGAGTTATGCCTCCAGGAAAGTCGTGACGACATATGAATCGAGGAATCAAACATCACAAGGACAAGCCACGGAAGTTTGCCGAGCAGAGGAATCCGCCTTCCCTCGTTGAGCGAGTCGGAAAGAAACTCGGCAAGTTAATCAAGTTGAGGAAATTCAAAGGAGGACAGACATGAAGAAGAAAGTTGCAGCAACAGTTATCTGGCTTTCTTCGCCAACAAGATCTCAGGAAAAAGGATGCGAGCACTTTGCGAACTTGGTCAAGGAAAACGCGTGGCAACTTTACTCAACAAAGCAATCAAGGAGATGACATGAAACGATGCAAGAAGCACAGGAACCAATCTCTGACTTCGATAGCGGTCTTCAACTGCAATGATTGTCGGCGAGAGAAGCTGGTGCTGACTTTCCTTCGACAGAAAAAGAAGTGCACGACCTGTGGAAGTGTCGGCAAGATATTCGAGCGGACGAAGTGGGTTTGCGGAAAGATGGAACACAAGATTCCGCCTTACCAGATTTCACAGTTCAAGAAGTTCAAGAAGCAGCAACGTCTTCTGGCATTGCGTCAAGCGATGGCAGCATAATCAAGAAGGAGAAAAATACTATGAGAATATTCTGTACAGATTGTCCCAGTCGCACTTCGGTTTTCCTGAGCTCGCTTGTCACGAGGTTTGAGAATTGGTTTGTCAATCGATTCCCAAGGTTGGCTCCCTCTCCCACGCGGAGAAGTCCCACGATGAAGTTCCGTCACCGACCGAACGGTTCGTTTCATACCAAGACGGAACTTCAGAATTTGATCCGCGAGCAGGCGGGAATGTTTCGTGAACGTCTTGCCGTTCGTTTCACTTACCGAGAGCTCTTCAAACTGTTGAACCTCGCACGACGGACGAAGGATACGACCTTCCTCCTTCATCGGGATGTCTCCGGTGCTTTGGCTTTGTTGAGTCAAGAAGGTTGGTTCACCTCAACTCAGATTTCTTCACTCGTGAGAACTCGCGATAGAATGAATCAACAGTGTCGTGTTGAGTACTCCTTCACTGATCGTTGGACGGAAGTCTAATGGTAACACTCACTGTTGACGAGCTCATACTGATGGGACCGGATGAAATCTTCGCTCACGGTTGGCATCGAAGGATCGGAAGTTGGGTTGCGATTCGTGGAGGAATTCACGACTGGGCAGTTTACGCAATTCCAGGACCAATCGAGGATTCTCTTTCTCCAAGGGACATTTCAGAACGGGGAGATAAGCAACCTTCAAATGTTGCTGGACTTCTCGTCCATGCGGACAAGGAGGCTTTGGCCATGTATCGGGGTTTCTAAACCCTTTGGTGTCAAGCACTTGGGAGCTTAATTCCACGTCATGGATTCTAAGGAAACCATCCTAAGTGCTTGCATCCAAAGGCTTTAGCAACTATTTTCAGTAGAGGCAAAATAAATGTTCCAAAAGTCTAAAATCGTGCTAATATAAATATGATGATTAACGAGGAGAATTAAATGACTGAGAAATTCGTTATGCTGGCAAAGAAGTGGGACCATGAAAAAGTGTCCATCGATGGTTGGTGGATATCCGAGAAGTTGGATGGTGTTCGTGCCTACTGGACAGGTTCGAAATTCATCTCTCGCACGGGCAAAGAATACTTTGCTCCCGCTTGGTTCACCAAAGACCTTCCCGCTCATGCCCTTGACGGCGAACTCTGGTGCGGACGAGGATTATTCCAGAAGACGGTTTCCTTCGTTCGCAAGAATACCCCAGTCAATTCCGAATGGGAGCAAGTGATGTATGTTGTCTTCGATGCTCCTGAAATGGACTTCCCCTTTGAGAAGCGAATGGACTTCCTGAATCGGATGCCCGTCATAAACCATGTGCAGATTCTCCAGCAAGAACGTTCGACGGGGAATGAGTACATCATGAATCGTCTGGCTCAAGTCGAGTCCCTCAAAGGTGAAGGCCTGATGGCAAGACGACCAGGTTCCTTCTACGAGAAAAAGAGATCGTCAACTTTGTTGAAGATCAAGAACTTCTTCGACGCCGAAGCCAAGGTTGTTTCCTACTCGCCTGGCAAAGGAAAGAATGTCGGTGTCATGGGTGCTTTGGAATGTGTCATGAAAGACGGCACCGAGTTTTCGGTGGGGACTGGATTCTCAGACCTCGAACGGAAGAATCCACTTCCCATCGGAACCATCATCACCTTTCGTTATCAGGAACTGACTGATGGCGGAACTCCTCGATTCCCCTCCTTCGTCGGCGAACGTGTCGACCATGATTGGAACTGAAATGGAAATTCAAACCATCAAGATTTGCATGACCTGTCGAGAGCCAACCAACCAAGTGATGACTCAGGAACACGATGGAGACGAACCGACTGGGACCAATCTGGTTGACTTGCGACGTCTGCCACTGTGTTCGAATCCTGGACTTGACGGACTTGAATGATGGTTGAAGGGATTGGACAGAGCAACGTGATTGATGCGACTCTCACTGGAATCGTCTTGGTTGGAATCGCGATTGCGGTTTGCTTGAGTTGGATTATGATGGGAACTCTCTGGAGTTTCATCGGAGGATTGTTATGA
>SDBT01001368.1_pt1 | contig 42769 bp, 40 predicted proteins | sample 2277101 | NCBI WGS metagenome assembly SDBT01 (sample SAMN10404973, study PRJNA504765) | marine sediment metagenome | isolation source: marine sediment core GS10_PC15, 103 cmbsf | place: Arctic Ocean: Southern Knipovich Ridge | collected 2010
CGGATGATGTATTAATGTCGTTTATATTGAATAAGTTTCTAAATTAGGAATTAGGAATTTGGAATTTGGAATTTGGAATTGGGAATTAGGGATTGGGAACTGGGAATTAGGAATTTTGACTATGAAGAAGAATTATAAGATGAGTACAATTAATAAGTTGGGGATTTTTATTATTATTCTACTTCAACTAATCGGTTGTTCTGATAATGCCAGGCCAATGTTAGATGAGGATAAGAAGATCAACCTGGCCCATACATTTCTAAATAATGAATTATTTGAGGCAGCTATTCAGGAATATGAAGAATATCTGGCAGAATATTCAGTCAGCAACACGAAACAGGCTAATATTTATTATCATATTGCTAATATTTATTTCGAACGGCTATTCGATTATAATAAAGCTTTAGAAAACTACCTGCGTATAAAATATCTCTTTCCGGAGAGTGAAATACAGTCCGAGGTCGGTAAAAGGATCGTTAACTGTCTGGAGCGACTGGAGAGATCACAGGATGCCCGGAGAATCCTTGAAAAAGAAACTGCCCTAAAGCCGGAAGAGATAAAAGAAAGCAAACCAGGGGAAGTGTTGGCCACATTGGGAGACAGAAAAATTACACAGGGTGACCTGGACTTTGAAATAGCTCAGATGCCGCCGTACCTAAAATCACAATTTATCACCCATGACCAGAAACTTGCCTTTTTGCGTCAATACATAGCAGAAATCCTTTTATACGATTCTGCGAAACGCAAAAATCTTGATCAGGATAAAGAGATCATAGAAGGAACTTTTCGGGCAAAAAAACAATTAATGGCCCAGAAAATTCTTCAGGAAGAAATTCAGAAAATGGTCGATATAAAGCAGGCCGATGCTGAACTTTATTATAAGGCCAATAAAGAAAAATATGCAGAAAAGGATAAAGAGGGGAAAATTATCAGGCAAAAATTATATCAGGAATGTGCTCAGGAGGTTGCCCGGGACTTATTTTTAGAGCGGCAGCAGGAGGCCTACCAGCAACTTGTCGAACGTTTAATGAAGGCAGAAAAAGTGACCATTTATGAAAACCGGTTGAAGTAATTTCCTAACCTGGATTATTCATAACGCAGCCCAAGGCTGCAAACAAAAAGATTAAAGAAAGCAGAGAGCGGAAAGCAGAAAATAATCTCTGCGGTCTCTGCGTTAGATGAATATATCCAGTTTGTAAAAACAAAAAGTATTTACCTTTATTAAAAATTTGATTAATGTAACGACGCGATTAATCGCGTCGCTACATATACATTTTATATATGAATATGAAGATATTTGATTTAACGACACATACACTAATTTTATTTATTCTTGTTCAGGTTGCAATCTCTCAAACAGAGCAACCTTTAATCGAGGTAACATCCGCTGTGGATACTACGCGGATTACCATAGGCGACCGGATAAATTATACCATTACGATAGATCAAGTGGAGTCCATGCCTGTGGAGAGACCGGGGGAGGGTGTAAATCTTGGACAGTTTGAAATAAAGGATTATAAGGTCCATGATCCCCTGGCGGTGGATGGCCGGATCTCACAGAAATTCGAATATGTCATCAGTGTATTTGATACGGGCAAATTTGTTATTCCCGCTTTTCCCGTTGCATATTTCCCAACAGATTCATTGACAGACTACAAACTTATTGAAGCTAGCCAGATTACCATTTATGTGGAATCGGTAATTCAGGATGAGGAAAGACAGCTACGAGATGTTAAAGCACCTATTGATATACCGTACAATTACTTATGGCTAATTTCGGTCCTGGCTTCCATTATTCTGATCGGCGTTCTGGCCTATATGGGATATCGGTTATACAAAAAAAGAAAAGAATCCGGATATCTGATTAAGCCGCCGGAACCACCCAGACCGGCACATGAAATAGCACAGGAAGCATTGGAATTGCTGATCGGCAAGAATCTGATCGAAAAGGGTGAAGTTAAACTCTACTATAGTGAAGTGTCTGAGATCATTCGTCGTTACATTGAAGGTCGCTATTATGTTCCGGCTTTGGAGAAAACAAGTACCGAAATTTTACTGGAATTAAATAACCAGGATTTAGCAGAAGAGGCATCAGCAACGGTCAAGTCATTACTGGAATTATCTGATCTGGCGAAATTCGCCAAGTATTATCCTGCTGATAAAGAAAATAAAGAAGTGATCATTTGGGCAAGAAATTTTATTGATCTGACAAAATTTGTCTATGAAGCAGAAAAAAGCACTGAACCCGAATTGAGTGAAAATATTGTAGTAAACTAACATATAAATGAGTCCACCCTAAAAAGGGTGGACTCATTAACAAAACCTTTAAAATTATCAAAATAAAAAATTGTGGAGGATAGGAAGTGATTGAAGTAAATGAATTAACACGTTATTATGGCCAGAAACAAGCCATATCCAATGTGTCATTCAGCGTCAAGAAAGGCGAAATTTTGGGATTACTCGGTCCTAATGCCGCTGGAAAAACCACAACCATGCGCATATTGACCTGCTATATGCCTCCGACCAGTGGAACTGCAACTGTCGGCGGCTATGATATTTTTGATAAGAGTATGGAAATCAGACGGATTACAGGTTATTTGCCGGAGAATCCGCCACTTTATAATGAGCTGGTTGTAACGGATTACCTTAATTTTGTTGCTAAGATCAAGGGTGTAGAAAAAGATAAGTTTAAATCGGAAATCGATACCGCGATCGAAAAAGCAAATATTGGTGAGGTTCGGAACCGGGTGATCGGGAAACTGTCAAAGGGTTTTAAACAGCGTGTAGGGCTGGCTCAGTGTTTGTTGAATAACCCGCAGGTTATAGTTCTCGATGAACCAACCATTGGCCTTGATCCGAAACAAATTATTGAAGTCAGGGAATTGATTAAAAATCTGAAAGGTGATCATACCGTCATTCTTAGCTCACATATTTTGCCTGAAGTTGAACAAACCTGTGAGCGGGTGGTGATTATTTCTGATGGAAAAGTTGTTGCTGAAGATACGCCGGACAATCTTACCGCTCGTATGCGGGGATCCGATCGAGTCTTACTGGAGGTAGAAGGCGAGAAAGAAAAAATTGAGAAAGTCTTTAAATCATTCCCGGATATAACCTCTATGAAACTCGAGACACATTCTGATAATATTCATAAGATTACCATTGAGAGTAATAAAGATCTGCGCAAAGAATTAGCACAAAAGCTGGTTACCCAAAATTTTGGTCTTCTGGAAATGCACGCAGATAAAGTAACCCTCGAAGATATCTTCCTGCACCTGACGACAAAAGAGGAGGTTGCCTGATATGAAAAAGACCTTAGCTATATTTGAAAAAGAATTTAAATCTTTCTTTTATTCACCGATGGCCTATATCGTTATTGGTGTTTTTACAGCCTTAACGGGTCTGTTTTTTTATTTATATCTTTCCAGTTTTGTTGAAGCAGCGTTTATGGATCAGATAAGAGCGCAACAATACAGACAGATGCCTCAAAAATTTAATGTCAATATGATGCTGATCAGACCATTTTTCTGGAATATTGCTCTTATTTCTCTCTTTACATTGCCGGCAATCAGCATGCGCCTTTATTCTGAGGAAAAAAGGCAGGGAACCGTTGAATTGCTTTATACTACCCCCATAAGTAGTGTCCAGATCATTATGGGGAAATTTTTAGCAGGCCTCGCTTTTTATATTATTATGCTCATACCGACGATGTTTTTTCAATCGTTACTTTTCTTGTATGGAAATCCTGAGTTTTTACCGGTCCTTTCCGGTTATATCGGCTTGATCTTTATGGGTGGTGCCTTTATCTCCGTTGGATTATTTATCTCAACGACGACAGAAAATCAGATTATCGCTGCTATCAGCGGGTTTGCTTTATCTCTCATCTTATGGGTGATTGGCTGGGGTGCAAGTTATGCAGGTCCCATCTGGTCTCCCGTCCTGAATTATATTTCGATCATCAACCATTTTGAAGATTTCGCGCAGGGAGTTATCGATAGTGCACACATCGCCTATTATCTTTTATTTACGTTTTTTGGTTTGTATCTTTCTTTAAAATCAATTGAATCAATCAAATGGCGTACCTGATGTAGTGTTTCAATATTATGGAGATTAAAAATGAAATTGCAAGATAAAATTATTGGTATTGCAGGAATTGTATTATTTCTCTTCTCTCTGGTTTACTATTCGATCCAGAATGTATGGGGTATCATTAACTGGATTACGATTGTGCCGGGAGCAGCAGGCATTGCTTATATGATATTTATTCATTATAAAACACGCGAAAAAAGCCTGTCAAAAAGAAGCCTGCAATATGGGTCAAATGTGATTCTCCAAATCGTGATTGTTATTGGAATTGTTGGATTCCTGGCGTTTATCACCACCAGACAACACATTCGGAGCGATTGGACTGAAAATAAATTATATAGTCTGGCCGATCAGACGGATAAAATTCTTGATGGATTGACAAAAGAGGTTCGGGTTACAGCTTTTTATAAAACCAGCGACCAGAGAACTGCGAAAGATTTGCTGGATGAATATGCGTTTCGCTCCGCAGAATTTAAATATGAATTTGTCGATCCCGATGAAGAACCCCAGATTGCCCGTCAATATCAGGTCGAAAAATACAATACTGTCATTGTCGAATCGGGGGTTAAAAAGGAGATCATCGAAGAATTAAATGAGGCAAATCTGACAAACGCAATCATGAAATCTACCCGCGAACAAGATAAAACGATTTATTTTCTGACAGGACATGGTGAAAGGTCCATTAATGATCAGAGCCCGTCAGGATTTTCTCAAGTTGCAGAGGGGATAAAAAAGGAAAACTATCTTGTTAAGGAATTAAACCTGGTTCGCAAAATAGCACAGGGCAAAGCCATACCCGACTCCTGCAATGTACTGGTAATTGCCAATCCGAGAGCAAATTTTTTCCCCGGTGAACTGGATAGTATCAAAAATTATCTCGATCAGGGCGGCAAGGCCTTAGTTTTTGTAGATCCCGATCATCCGCAGGATCTGGTCAATTTTATTGCCGGCTACCGTATTAAAGTTGGTAATGATCTGGTGCTCGATGCCAGTGGTATGGGGCAGCTGTTCGGTGCTGGTCCGGCCATGCCATTGATATCAAGCTATGATCAGGATCTGGCTATTACCAAGGATTTTAACGTAATGACATTCTACCCGAACACCTCATCGATCATCCCCATGGAAGATAAAGAAGGATATGATATCAGGGAAATTCTTAAAACCAGTGCTAATAGCTGGGCAGAAACAGATCTTTCTAAACCTGAAGCCTCTTTTGACGCAGACTTTGATTTACCGGGACCGGTAATAATTGCTGCTCTGGTAGAAAAGAGTGTCGGTGAAAATAAAATGAGTCTGGCTGTTTTTGGAGATTCCGATTTTGCCAGTAATGGTTATTGGAAGAACCAGGGAAATGCGGATATTTTTCTCAATACCATCAATTATCTCGCTGAGGAAGAAGACCTGATATCAATACGGCCAAAGGATATCGACGATCGTCGTGTGACTTTGACCCAGGCGGATGTGAAAATGCTGTTTTATCTTGTCGTAATTGCAATTCCACTGTTGGTGATTATTGCCGGTGTGGTTTTCTACATTCGGAGAGGTAGATGATAAATTCTGATTGGGAATTAAAGAAACGGAATTAGGAATTTTATAATTATGAGGAATAGATGAGTACGATAAAAACATTGGTTCTCTTCGGTCTTCTGGCGATCCTGGCTGCCTATGTCTATTTTTATGAGATTCAGGGCGGTGAAGAGCGGGGAAAGGCAGAAGAAATCGCCGAAAAAATCATTGTCTTTGAGCCTGATAGTGTAGTCAAAATGGAACTCCGTAATATCTTTAATCAATTTCTGTTTGAGCGTTTCGGTGATGAGTGGAGAGTGTTGAAACCGGTTCAAACCGGAGCAGATAAATCGACAATTGGTGGAATGATGACCGCCATAAAAAATATGAAAAAGGTCAGACAATTCTCCATCAAGCCGGGAGAAGAAAAGGATTATGGATTGGTCGGCAGGTCGTCGCTCCTTATTTTTGAATTTAAAAACGGTGTTCGTGATTCTGTTCGTTTCGGTGATGATACACCGGTTGGTGGGAATGTGTTTGTCTCACGGGGAGATACGATTGTTTATACCGTAGCATCACATCTTAAAAATAACGTTACCAAAAGTTTGTTTGACTGGCGGGATAAATCTATTGCCAGGGTAAAAGAGTCAGAAGTAAGGGAACTAAAATTACACAACACGAAAGGTTTTGTGCATCTGACAAAAGAAGGTAACGACTGGAAGATTTTATCTCCGAAAGAAGTCTCTGCTGATAATATATCTGTTAATGCTCTTATAAGAAAATTCGAGAACGGTAAAGCAAAGTCAGTAATCTCCGAAAAAATGGATAATCCCCGGGTGTATAATCTGGCGAATCCTCTCTATACCATCGACTTTTATCTTGGGGAGGGTAGGGCACACAAACAGATTATTATGTCCGGATTGGAAAATAATACTTCAAATGTGAAAGAGGACAGCCGTCCCCAGGTGATGACAGTTGATTCAACTTTTATTCGTGATATTGATAAGTCGTTTTTTGATTTACGTGATAAAAAAATTGCGACATTTGATAAAAATATTGTGGATAGTGTCGTTGTAAGCCAGGGTGATTCGATCCTCTTTTTTGTCAAAGATACCAGCTCAACCTGGATGCTGTCAGGCAGTCAGAAGGCTAAAAACTGGAAAATGGATTCCTTTTTGAATACGATCAATAATTTGCAGGCAGAAAAATTTTTGCTCGAAGATGTTGAATCGACCAATCGATATAATTTAAACCGGCCTGAGAGAAAGATTACCTGTTATCGTGAGGGTAAGCAGATCCAACAGTTATTAATAAATTCATATAAAGAGAGCAAAGTGGCTTTTTGTCCCTCCTCAAAGGTTGTAGTGGAAATTCAGAGAAGTACCTATGACAATCTTGAAGTAAAGACAGCTGACTTTTTGGAAACACCCACACCGGTGGCCGGGGATAATAGCTAATGTATCGTTTCGCCGATCCTGAATATTTGTATCTCCTGTTTTTTGTACCTCTTCTGGGATACTGGTACCTGAAAAGAAGAGGAAAGGGAAGCGGGAAAATACGTTTCTCCGATATTCACGTGATAAAAAGCGTTGGAAAAACCGCAAAACAAAGACTCAGTCACAGTCTGCTCCTACTGCGTCTTCTCTTTATATCAATGATTATTATTGCATTCGCGCGGCCGCAATCGGGCAGCAAAATGCGGGAAACAACGACCGAAGGTGTGGATATCATCCTGGCCATCGATGTTTCATCAAGTATGCTGGCGGAGGACTTCAAGCCAAAAAACCGTCTGGAAGCAGCAAAAATGGTGGCGGAAGAATTTATCCAGGGGCGGCAGAATGATCGTCTGGGATTGATAATTTTTGCGGGAGAAAGTTTTACACAATGTCCCTTAACGTTAGATTATGGGGTCTTATTAACGGTTTTGGAGGAAATTAAAGTCGCCGATAAGGACTGGGATGGCACAGCAATCGGAATGGGCATTGTTAATGCTGTCAACCGTTTAAGAGACAGTAAGGCTAAAAGTAAAGTAATAATTCTGCTGACAGACGGTGTTAACAACCGCGGTGAAGTGGATCCCGTCACTGCCTCGAATATTGCTGAATCCATTGGTGTAAAAATATATACCGTCGGGGCTGGTTCACATGGTACGGCTCTTTATCCGGTAAATGACCCGTTATTAGGTAAAAGATTTGTTCCCATGCAGGTGGAGATTGATGAAGAGGTATTGAAAAAAATTGCAGCCAATACCAATGCCCGGTATTTCAGGGCTACCGATACAAAAAAACTCTCGGAGATTTACACTGAAATCGGTGAATTAGAAAAAACAAAAATTGACGTAAAGAAATTTACCCAGTACGAAGAATACTTTCATATCTTTCTTATCTCCGGTCTTTTGTTTTTTATGCTGGAGATCGTATTGGGTAGTACTATATTTAGAAAACTACCTTAACGAACTTTTTATTAAAAATTATCGTATAAAATAAAACGAATTATGGAAGTACTTAGATTCGAAAATCCGGAACTCCTCCATCTCTTGTGGGGTGTAATCATACTGATTGCCTTCTTTATCTGGACGGTAAAGTACAAGCAGATATTGTTAAAAAGGTTTGGAAATCCGGATATTCTACAAAAACTCATGCAATCCTATTCTTCAGGCAGAAGAAATTTAAAATACCTGCTTATTACGATTAGTTATGTTTTTTTTGTTATTGCTCTGGCAAACCCCCAGATAGGAAAGAAACTGGAGGAGTTTACCCGTGAAGGCCTGGATATCATGGTGGCCATTGATGTCTCCACCAGCATGCTTGCAGAAGATATCAAACCCAATCGATTGGAAAAAGCCAAACATGGGGTAGGTAAATTAATCAATATATTACAGGGTGATCGTATTGGTCTGATTGCCTTTGCCGGGATCGCTCATGTACAATGTCCCCTGACCCTTGACTATAGTGCTGCAAAATTGTTTCTAAATATAACGGATACGGATCTGATCCCACAACCTGGCACGGCTATTGGCGATGCCATCAGAAAAGCCATTACTGCTTTTAATTCTGATGAGCGTAAACATAAGGTGCTGATTCTGATTACAGACGGCGAAGATCATGAATCAAAACCTTTAGAAGCAGCGCGGGAAGCAGAACAGGAAGGGGTAATTATTTATACGGTCGGTATCGGTTCAGCACAAGGGGTGCCCATACCCGTATATAACAGAAGGGGGAGTCAAACAGGATTTAAAAAAGACAGACAGGGGAATATTGTCACCACCAAACTGGACGTGCTTACCCTACAGAAAATCGCTTATGAAACAGGCGGTAAATACTATCTTGCCAGTCGTGGAGAAGCAGAACTGGATGATATATACAGCGAACTATCCGATATGGAAAAGAAAGAATTAACTTCCAGGCGATTCTCGCAATATGAAGATCGGTTTCAAATTTTTCTTTTACTCGGATTAGCCCTGGTTTTGCTGGAAATGTTTATTCCTGAGCGTAAACGCATAAAAAAAGAGTGGCGGGGAAGGTTCGTATGATTGATCTATCCAATCTTTGCTGCCAGATTATGAGAACGATCTCCGCTAATAATGTTACTATAAAGCGGGATTGTTCTTTCCGTTCTTGTAACATATCTTCAGGACAGAGTAAATTTCCTATCTATTTGTTTATTTCTGTGGGTGCTCTGCTAATATTGACCGGGACGGGTAATAGCCAGGAAATAAGGCAAAAGGTGAATAAGGGTAATACACTCTATCATGAGGAGAAGTACGAAGAGGCGCTTAACAACTATCAGGATGCTTTACTGGAAGATCCTCGCAGTGAAATCGCACATTTTAATCAGGGAGATGCCTTTTATAAACTCGATAAATATGAAAAAGCGGTCGAAGCCTATCAGAAAGTTATTGGTAGTGAAGATTTGATGATGGATAGCAAAACCTATTATAATATTGGTAATTCATATTTCAAGCAGGATAAATTGCAGGAAAGCATCGAATCTTACAAAAAAGCGCTGGATTTAAATCCGAATGATCAGGATGCCAAATATAACCTGGAATTAGCGAGAGCTAAATTAAAAGAGTCTGCAGAAAAACAGCAGCAGCCACAGCAGAATTCACAGCAGCAGCAACAGGGTCAGGAGCAACAACAAAAAAACGAACAGGGCCAGGAAAACGAAGAACAGGATGGTGAGCAGCAGCAGGCCCAGGCTGAGCAGGAGCAAAACCAGCAACAAGCCGGTGAGGAAAATCAAGATCAAAATCAGCAACAACAGAATGAAGCCCTGGAAGAATCTCAGGATCAAATGACCAGGGAAGATGCAGAACGTATTCTTGATGCCTTAAAGAATGATGAACAGGAAAATCAAAAAATGAGAAGACCGGTAAAATCCAGAAAAAGAAATGTGGACAAAGACTGGTGATTTGCTGCGATATACTATTGTAGCCAAAACTTTGTTATTTCCGCCTAGCGGATCGCCTTGGGAGATTAGCAAAGTTTTGATGTCATCCAGAAGGGATCTTCCTACGTGCAGATTCGAGTTCGACAAAGAAGAAAATACCATTTGTTTGCAGTCTTGGGCTGTGCTATGCTATTGTAGTCGAAAACTTTGTTTTTTTAGCAAAACTTTTAGTGTCATTCAGTAGGAATCTTCCGTCGTGCAGGTTAAATCCGACAAGAAGGAAGATCCTTACAGGATGACAGAGTGGAATTTGCGATTTGATTGCAGCCAAAGGCTGCGTTATGAATAATTCAGGTTAAAATACAAAAGTTCAGATGAATAAACGTAATCTTTATATAGTGACAATATTCTTCTTGTTGGCTGTTTCCATCCCAACCATCCTTTTTGCACAAGATGTAACTATTCACGCCACTGTTGATCGTAACCAGATTGCATTAAACGAACGATTTATATACACGGTGGAGGTCTCAGGTAGTAGTACCAGCCTTCCCGAACCCAAATTTCCTTCTATGGAGGATTTCTCTGTACTCTCAGGTCCCAATACTTCTACTAATATTCAGTTTATAAATGGTGCGATGTCATCTTCTCATCGATATTCCTTCTTTCTCATGCCGCAAAAAGAAGGCGAATTTACAATTGAACCCGCGACCATCGACAAGGATGGTGAAATTCTTTCATCAAATACAATTAAGATGAAAGTTTCCAGGACTGCTGCGAAACCACAACAAAAAGAGCCCCAGATCAAGAGTAAAAATGATCAGGACCTTCTGGGTGAAAATCTTTATCTCAAAACATTTGTGAATAAAAAATCTGTTTATCAGAATGAACAAATTCTGGTCGAATACAAGCTCTACTTCCGGGTTAATGTACGCAGTTATAACATTGAGAAAATACCTCCGAACCCGGGTTTCTGGATGGAAGAATTTAAAATTACCTCTCAGCCCACCGTGAGCCGGGAAATTATCAATGGGATAACGTATCAGGTGGCCACGTTGAGAAAAGTAGCTCTTTTCCCTACCCGAAGTGGCGAGTTAACCATCGAACCGATGATTATCTCGGTTGATGCCCTGGTCAAAGCGAAGAAGCGTTCCCGAAGTTTGTTTGATAATTTTTTTGATGATCCTTTCGGACGAACGGTAAAAAAAAACCTGAACAGTCGTCCTGTTAACATCACCGTAAAAGCGCTGCCCTTGAAGGATCGTCCTTCTGATTTTAATGGCGTGGTAGGGATCTACCAGATATCAGCTACTGCAGATGTGCAGGAACTGAAAGCGAATGAGGCTGTTTCTGTTAAATTGACGATAAGGGGCGAGGGCAATCTAAAACTTGTGAAGCCCCCTGAACTAAAATTGCCGCCTGATATGGAGGTTTATGACCCACGCGAAAAAACTGATATCTCAGCCAAAAATGATAAAATAAGCGGAAAAAAAACCGTTGAATATGTGATTGTGCCAAGATTAAAGGGAGAATATAAAATTGATCCTGTGTCTTTGAGCTATTTTGATCCGCGTCGTGGTAAATACTTAAGAGCAACTACGAAACCCATCTTATTAAATGTTCTTCCCGGGAACGAAACGGGAGCAGGTCTTCTGGCAGGGTCCAGTTTGAGCAAGCAGGAGGTGGCATTACTCGGCCAGGATATACGTTATATCAAGGAAAGTGCAGAATTTTACCTTAGTGGTCAACAGTTATATGCCAATTGGCTTTATCTTTTTATCTATTTGATTCCTGTAATTGGTCTGGTCATTGCCTGGCGCTATAACATGCACCGCACAAAAATGCGGGGCAATATTCAACTTGCAAGACGACGCAAAGCCGGCAAAATTGCCTCAAAACATCTAACATTGGCAAAATCACAACTTAAATCGAATGACAAGGAAGCATTTTATCGGGCCACAACCGATGCTTTGCAGGGATTTGTATGTGATCGTCTGAATGTACAAATATCGGATTTTAGTTCTGTGCAGGTTGAAAAAGATCTGGAGAGAGCCGGTCTGGGCAGGCAAGATATCGAGGAATATTTAAGTTGCCTCCTGGAGAGTGATTTTAGCCGTTATTCAGGTAGCCAGGCGGAGGTGGGTGAAATGGAATCATTTTATCAGCGTGTCAAAAAGAATTTAACACAACTGGAAAAATATATTTAGTATAAATTGAAAGTTATTTATTCTGAAATTGGATGAATTTATGATAGATAGGAATAAGAAAGTTAATACATTAAGATTTTTAATAAATGGTAGTATCTTGCTTGCTATTCTTCCCATGTTTTTCCTGGGACAACTTATGGCCCAAACTCCGGAAATTGTGTTTGAAAGTGCTAATCAGGCTTATGCATCAAGCGATTATCAGGAAGCGATAAATTTGTATCAAAAGATACTTCAGCAAGGTGTTGAAAGTGGTGAGGTATTCTTCAATCTGGGAAATGCATATTACAAACAGAATGCAATCGGTCAGTCCATTCTCTACTACGAAAAATCCCGGAAATATCTGGAGGGTGATCCCGGCCTTGAACAGAACCTGAAACTGGCAAATCTGAGAATAATTGATGAGATAGACGAAATACCAAGACTTTTTATTGAAGATTGGTGGTATGAACTTATCCACCTGTTTTCAATGAATATCCTTTTGTGGTTGACTTTTTTATTTTTTTCCACATTTGCTATCTTTATTATCATGCATATACTCCTCGATCGACGTGCTTTACGAAACTTTATTTGGATATCCTTCTCAATTTTTTCTTTTCTTCTGATACTGACAATAGGCCATATATATGAGTTTGAAACATCAAAGTTTGGTGTTATATTAGAAGAAAAGGTATCGGTTGTAAGTGAACCGGATTTAGATGGTACGGAAGTATTTATTATTCATGAAGGTACAAAAGTCCGAATAAACCGGGAGAGGGAGAAATGGTTGGAGATAACCATTCCAGACGGTAAAACAGGATGGCTAAAATCTTCAAATCTGGGATTAATTTAAGGCTAAAGCAATGAAATATTTTCTGCTGTTCATCATGTTTCTGTATTTGGGTTGTGCCGGTACGAGAGAGCCTGTAAAAGAAGAACCTGTTGAGGAAACAAAACCTCAATATGATGAATCATTTGATCCACTTTCGCTGGATGATGACGATATCATTATTGCTGATGCTTCGCTTACCAAACACGAAAACGAGAACCAGACTGCTATCATTGAGGAAAAAATAATCCCGAAAGAGATAAACGGGTTCAGAGTCCAGATTCTGGCAACAAAAAATATCGAGACCGCTTCTTTATTCAAGCAAGAGGCCACAGAAAGATTTGGAAGTTTGGAACATGAGACTTACCTGATTTACGAAGTCCCACTTTATAAAATTCGTATAGGTGATTGTAAAGAACGTTCCGAGGCAGAAGACCTCCGCGATTTGGCAAAACAATATAGGTACCGGGAGGCATTTATCGTGAAGTGCAAGATAAAGGTTGTTGAATAATCTGGTATAAGTTTTATCCCTTTATGACGCCAATCGGTTTTAATTTTGCCACCTTCCGGCTGATTCCTGCTTTATCCATGACATCTACAACCATCGCCACATCCTTATAGGCGTAAGGCATTTCTTCTGCGACAGTATGGTAGCCCTTTGCCTGGACAAAAACACCCATCGCAGCCATTTCCTTGAACAAATCTCTGCCCCTGCCCAGCTGTTTGGCTTTTTTTCTACTTTGAAGCCGGCCGGCACCATGACAGGTGCTACCAAACGTTTCATCCATCGCCCTTTCACTCCCAAGACATACAAACGAGTACCGGCCCATATCACCAGGAACAAGAACAGGTTGTCCGATTGTCTGATATTTAGCAGGGATATTTGGATGGTTAGGTGGAAAAGCGCGTGTGGCACCCTTACGATGCATACAGACTTTTATTTCTTTATCATTGATCTTATGATTCTCAAATTTAGCTATATTATGGGATACATCGTATATGAGTTTAAAGTTTAAATCCGCGGAGGGAATGTCTAATGTCCGAAGCATTGTCTTTTTTGCCAGCCCCATGATTACCTGCCGGTTATTCCAGGCAAAATTGGCACCTGCAGCCATCGCTGCAAAATAATCTTTACCCTCGGTAGAATTAATGGGGGCACAGGCTAATTGCCGGTCCGGCAGGGAAATATGGTATCGCTGTGAGGCCGGACCAAATACCTTCAAAAAATCGTCACAAATCTGATATCCGCAACCACGGGATCCGGTATGAATGAGAATCACGATTTGCCCTTTAAACAATTCCATCGTTTTAGCTTCATCAGGCAGATATATATGATCCACAACGTCTATTTCCAGAAAGTGATTACCGGAGCCCAGGGTACCCAACTGAGGTTTGCCTCTCTCTATGGCACGTTTGCTTACGGCACCCGGGTCGGCATCCTTTAACACACCACCTTCCTCCGCGTAGGTTAGATCTCCGGGATCACCAAATCCGTTTTCAACAGCCCAGGCCATACCTTGTCTTAACAGGCGTTTCATATCTTTATCGCCGAGTTTAGGTATTGCACCGGAAGAGCCGACGCCTGTAGGGATATGATTGAACAGATTAATCACCAGTTTCTGCAGATGTGGTTTTATTTCCTGATGTGTAAGATCTGTCCGGACCAGACGAACCCCGCAGTTGATATCATAACCAACACCACCGGGCGAAATCACCCCTGACTGATAATCCGTAGCAGCAACACCCCCAATCGGAAAACCATATCCCCAGTGAATATCAGGCATTGCCAGTGAATATTTCTGAATTCCCGGCAATTGGGCGACGTTGATAACCTGCTGTAGGCTTTCATCTTCCTCCAGGATTGTTTTCATCATGGCATCATTAGCGTAAATCCTGCCCGGTACACGCATATTACCCTGTGCCGGAATCTCAAAGAGATGGTCATGGATTTTCTCGATTGTGTAGGATTTGTAGTTCATGATATTCTACTTTGGATGTGTGGGTTACTTTTAATTCCTAATTCCCAATCTCTTATATATCAAAAATAACCTGACCGACATAAACTCCTTCTATTTTCTCGAATATCAGTTGATGATAGGTGACCGCTTTTATTTCCGTCCTCAACTCAGTATGATGATGGAGAATATTGGTACCGGTCAGATTGGCTTTCAGATGACATCCATCTTCTATCATATCAACTTTTATGTTTTTTATTTCAGATAAAAGAAAGTGATGTACCGTAAGGTGGTAGTTTATTTCAGAGAGCCAGCTCACGATTAGATCGGCTTCTGATTTCTCCCGGACTTCGATGAGCAGATGGGTATTTTTGGGTCTTTCCGCATTTCCGGCTATGATATGGATCATACCAAAGGCTAAATTGGCGAATAGTTCCGGCAGGGTATCGCCCTCAGCCCGGAGACCGATATCCGCCGTGTGATCAATCTCTCTGAATTTATCCGGGTTATACGAAAACATAATATTTTAATGTTGGATATTTAATCCGATTAATTCATGTAATTCGTAATCTGTTCAGCTCTTACGTATCTGAGCTCTCTCAATTCTTGCCCATGAATCCCTGAGAGGAACCGTACGGTTGAAAACGAGCGCATTTGGCTTGCTGTTTTTTGAATCAAGGCAAAAATATCCCTGTCTTAAAAATTGATAACGTTCACCGGCGATGGCATTATTGAGACCGGGTTCTACTTTACAATCTTTCAGGACATCCAGAGAATCGGGATTGAGTACAGATAGAAAATCTTCCCCTTCTTTGGTATCTTCCGGATTTTCCAGTTCAAAAAGATGGTTGTAAAGGCGGATTTCAGCATTTATCGCTTCTTTGGCTGATACCCAATGCAGAGTTCCCTTTACCTTGCGGCCATCATCCGTCCAGCCTCCACGGGAATCGGGGTCATAGGTACAATGCAGTTCCCTGATCTCTCCGGTCTGCGAATCTCTAATCACATTAGTACAGGTAACATAATATCCATGTTTGAGCCTTACTTCACGACCCGGGGCGAGTCTGAAAAATTTTGAGGGTGGATCCTCCCGAAAGTCATCCTTTTCGATATAGATTTCTCGTGAAAAAGGAATATTTCGCACACCTGCATCGGAATCTTCCGGATTGTTAATAGCCTCCAGTTCCTCTGTTTTGTCTTCGGGGTAGTTGGTTATTACGACCTTCAGCGGGCGTAATACAGCCATAACCCTCAGGGCACGCAGGTTAAGATCTTCCCTGAGACAATGATCCAGGAGGGCGATTTCTACGATATTGTTGCTTTTAGCAACACCGACGCGCTCTGAAAAATCACGTATGGATTCCGGTGTATAACCTCGTCGGCGCATCCCTGATAAGGTCGGCATCCGCGGATCATCCCAACCATCCACATATTTTTTCCTGACAAGTTGCATTAATTTACGCTTACTCATAATGGTATAGTTTAAATTTAAGCGTGCAAACTCTATCTGCCGGGGTCGGTAGATGTTCAGGGTTTCAAGAAACCAGTCATAGAGAGGGCGGTGGGCTTCAAATTCTAAGGTGCATATGGAGTGTGTAATCTTCTCAATGGAATCGGATTGTCCATGTGCCCAGTCATACATGGGATAGATGCACCATTTATCACCTGTGCGGTGATGGGTGGCGTGCAGGATGCGATACATAACAGGATCACGCATATTCAGGTTTGGTGAAGCCATGTCAATCTTTGCTCTTAATACATGGGTACCGTCGGCGAATTTCCCCTGCCGCATCTGCTCAAACAGATCAAGATTTTCCTCAATGCTGCGATTGCGGTATGGGCTTTCTTTCCCTGGTTTGGTAAGGGTTCCACGGTACTCACGTATCTCATCGGCAGACAGGCTATCCACATAGGCATTGCCTGATTTGATCAGCTGCACGGCCCATTCAAAGATCTGGTCAAAATAATCAGAAGTGTAATAAAGTCTGTCTCCCCAATCAAAACCCAGCCAGCGGATATCTTCGATAATTGAATTTACATATTCTTCTTCTTCTTTAATGGGGTTGGTGTCATCAAAACGTATATTACACAATCCGCTTTCATATTCGGCGGCTAAACCAAAATTGAGACAGATCGATTTAGCATGACCTATATGCAGATAGCCGTTTGGTTCAGGAGGAAAGCGTGTGTTTACCCTTCTGCCATATTTGTTTTTTTCAAGATCTTTTTTAATAATCACCTGGATAAAATTTTGTGATTTTTCTTCTGGTGCTGACATGAATTAATATCCTAAGTTTTTAATTTGTGCTATACATTAACCAATGCGAACAGTTGAGGTTAAAGGATAAAGGCCAAAGGCTAAAGGTAAAAGGCAGGAAACAGTAGAGAGTGCAGAGTAGAGAGTAGAAGATAAAAATACGATACGAAAGCCTAAATGTTTTTCTTTCACCTTTAGCCTTTGGCCTTTAACCTTATTTAGAACATCTCAACCACCGAAAGATTGTCCGGCTTGGTCCCGGGATAATCTTAAAATTAGAATATAATTGTCATTAAATCCAATCAAATAAGGATAAGAGGCTGGTTTTGTATACAGTCTTTTGATTTGGAATGGCCTAAAAAGTTTATTAAATTTGGTGTTCAAGATTTGGAGGGTGGAATATGTCCGGTCACTCAAAATGGTCTTCAATTAAGCATAAAAAAGCCCGTGCCGATGCGGCCCGGGGGAAAATTTTTACACGTGTGATAAAAGAAATCACTATCGCTGCGCGCCTGGGAGGTGGAGATTCCGATATGAATCCGCGTCTGCGGACGGCCATTCAGGCAGCCAAAGGGGCGAATATGCCCTCCAAAAACATTGAAAATGCGATCATGAAAGGAACCGGTGAACTACCCGGTGTCGTGTATGATGAAGTCGTCTACGAGGGTTATGGCCCTGCAGGGGTAGCCTTATACATAAATGTTCTGACAGATAATAAAAACCGGACCGTGGCTGAAATTCGCCATTTGCTGGGTAAACACGGCGGAAATCTTGGTGAATCCGGATGTGTAGCCTGGATGTTTGAGAAAACAGGATTGTTAAGAGTTAATAAAGAAAATTATGATGAGGAAGAGCTTTTTATGATTTCTGTGGATGCGGGAGCAGAAGACATGAAGAGTGATGATGAAGAATTTTATGAAATCTACACGGAAGCTGATAACTTAGAAACGGTGCAATCAGCCCTGGAAGAGAATGGTGTGATTATTGCCTCTGCTGAGCGAACCATGATTCCCCAGAATACTGTTAAGTTGGAAGATAAATCTGCTGAGCAAATGATAAAGTTGATGGACATTCTTGATGATCATGATGATATTCAGGACGTCTATGCGAACTTTGATATCGATGATGAAGTTCTGGCAAAGGTTGCTGAATAATTGTCATCGAGTATCAGGATTTTAGGTATTGATCCGGGCTCTCAGATTACTGGTTTCGGCATTGTTGATATTTCGGAAAGCAGAGAATTAAACCTCTGTTATTACGGATGTATCCGAACCAGTAGAAGTAAATCGCTTCCTCACCGATTAAAGCAAATATACAGCGGCCTGACGGAAATTATCACTCAATATCATCCTGATCATGTTGCCGTAGAAGATATTTTTTATAGTGATAATGCTAAGACAGCAATTGTTATGGGACAGGCCAGGGGGGTTGCATTACTTGCACCGATTAATATGGGGGTGCCACCGGCAGAATATTCACCGCGTGAAGTAAAATTAGCGGTTGTTGGCAGGGGCAATGCTTCCAAAGAACAAGTTCATTTTATGGTTAAAAATTTATTGCGGCTTAAGGAAGACATTACTCCGGACGATGCCTCTGATGCTCTGGCAGTTGCTATCTGTCATTATCACCGTCTGAATAATAAGATAAAAGTTAAATGATAGATTTTATATCCGGTAATATTGCAAATAAAAAGCCAACTCGGGTTGTTATAGAGAATGCCGGTCTGGGGTATTTATTGCTCATTAGTACGAATACCTTTAAAGACCTTCCCGACCAGGGCGACCGGACAACATTGAAGACTTATTTGCATGTAAGAGAGGACAATCTACAGCTGTATGGTTTCTCTCAGGAAAATGAACGATCAGTTTTTACCGGATTAATATCTGTTTCCGGAATCGGGCCAAGGCTGGCACAAACGATTTTATCGGGAACTCAATTGGATGAATTGATCCAATCGATACAAAACGGAGATTTGGCTCGTCTCACATCAATCAGCGGCGTAGGTCCCAAGACGGCGCAAAGATTGATCGTGGAATTAAGGGAAAAATTTTCGCAATTGGGACTCATAAAGGATCAGCTGAATGATAAAGTTGTCCTGTCGGTCCTGAGTTCCATAGAAGAAGAAACAGTCTCAGCGCTGATCTCATTGGGGTACAAACGAACCGCTATTGAAAAAGCTTTATTCAAAGCAAGATCCTCTGGTCAGAATGATACGGTGGAAGAGTTAATTAAAAGAACATTACAGGTTATATAGACATTTTAAACGACATATAGAGAGCGTTGATGCAGAGTCTGATTACGCCGGATAAAATTGAAGAAGATCTTGATCTGGATCTTTCATTGCGACCGCAAAAGTTGGCTGATTTTATCGGTCAGGACCGTTTGAAGGAAAACCTGGCTGTTTTTATCCGTGCCACAAGGGAACGACAGGAAGCGCTTGATCATGTTTTATTGCACGGTCCACCGGGTCTGGGGAAAACGACCCTGGCAAATATTATCAGTCAGGAATTGCAGGTCCAGATTATGTCTACAAGCGGCCCGGTACTGGAAAAGGCGGGTGATCTGGCCGGGGTACTCACGAATTTGCAGACACATGATGTGTTATTTATAGATGAAATTCATCGCTCGAATATAGTCGTTGAGGAATATCTTTATTCGGCTATGGAGGATTTTTCTCTCGACATTATGATCGATAAAGGACCGAATGCACGATCAATAAAACTAAAATTGAATCCGTTCACGCTGGTCGGTGCAACAACCCGCGCCGGTTTACTTAGTTCACCACTGCGGGCACGGTTTGGGGTTGTCTTAAGACTCAACTATTACGAAGCAGCTGATATATTTCAGATCATCAGGCGATCTGCTAAAATATTGAACATCTCAATTGATGATAAAGGTACGATGGAAATTGCACGACGGTCACGGGGGACACCGCGTGTGGCAAACAGATTGCTAAGGAGAGTAAGGGATTTCGCTCAGGTTGAAGCGGATAATAAAATAAACAAGTCCGTGGCAGCGGATGCATTAGAAAGGTTAGAAGTTGATTCGCGCGGGTTTGATGAAATGGACAAAAAAATTCTTCTGACAATTATTGAAAAGTATGCCGGTGGGCCGGTTGGTGTAAATACCATTGCCGTTGCTGTCAGTGAAGAAAGCCACACGATTGAAGAGGTTTATGAACCCTATCTGATACAACAGGGGTATTTAAAAAGAACACCCAGGGGGCGGGAAGCGACACTCCTAGCTTATGAGCATTTCAAAATGTCATTTCCGGGTGAAAAAAATAATCAAAGAGACATTTTTTCTAAACAATAATAAAAAATAGAGGCAAGTAATGAAGTTAAGTGATTTTAAGTATGATTTACCTGAAGAATTAATTGCACAGTACCCTTCTCCTGCGAGGGGTGATTCCCGGATGATGCTGCTGGGTCGGGATGACAAATCGATCGGTCATCATGATTTCTCGAGTATCGTAGATTACCTGAATCCTGGGGATGCTCTGGTGGTAAACGAGACGAAAGTATTTCCGGCCAGGTTGATTGGTTTTAAAGAAAAAACCAATGCGCAGGTTGAAGTTCTTTTATTACGTCAGCTGGAAGATACCATGTGGGAAGTTCTGGTAAAACCGGCCAGAAAAGTACGAATCGGCAATCGTCTTGTCATCGCTAATGCGATTGGCTGTGATGTAATTGATAATACGATTTCGGGAGGACGTGTTGTAAAATTCGATGACAATGGAAAAGATTTTTTTGATCTGGTAGAAAAAGTTGGGAATTCACCCTTACCTCCTTATATCAAACGTGAAACAGAGGCCATTGATAAAGAACGCTATCAGACAATTTATGCCAAAAAAACAGGCGCGGTTGCAGCACCTACAGCAGGATTACACTTTACCGATGAGGTCCTGGATCAACTTAAGAAAAAAGGAGTTGAGGTTGTTCCTCTGGTTCTGCATGTGGGATTGGGTACATTCAGGCCTGTTCAGGTTGAAGACTTAAGCCGTCATCAGATGGATTCGGAATACTACGAAATGTCTGAGGAATCTGCTGAAAGGATAAACCAGGTTAAGAAAAATGGCGGAAAAATAATCGCTGTTGGAACAACCACCGTAAGGGTGCTGGAAACAGCGGCAGTACCTGACAAAAGAGTAAAAGCATCCAGCGGATGGACAGATAAATTCATTTATCCACCTTACTCATTTAAAATGGTGGATGGCCTGGTAACAAACTTTCACCAATCTCAATCTACACTTTATATTCTGGTTTGTACTTTCTGTGGTTATGATCTGGCCAAAGAAGCCTATGAGCAGGCTATCTCAGAGAAATATCGCTTTTTCAGCTATGGCGATGCTATGTTGATTCTTTAAAATGATCATTTCTGCTATTATACCTGTTGCGGGCCGGGGTTTGCGTTTCGGCGGCCCCATCCCAAAACAGTATCTTAGTCTCAATGATCAACCTATAATTTCCATAACCTTAAGGAAATTTGTTTCCCTTGCAGCCATTAACCACGGTGTTGTTGTGGCAGCCCAGGAGGAAATTGAAAAAACTCGTCATCTTTTATCTAAAATCGAAGGTTTCTCAGATAAATTTCGAATCGTAACTGGTAGCAATGAACGGCAGGATTCCGTTTATCAGGGTTTGAAAAACGTACCTTCTGAAACCGATATCGTCATCGTTCATGATGGTGTCCGCCCTCTGGTAACTACAGAGATGATCCATAATTCAATCCAAACTGCCGCAGAATACGGTGCCTGTGTGGTGGCTGTTCCTGTTAAGGAGACCATCAAGCGTGTGGTTAACCGGCAGGTTCTGGAAACGATTCCCCGGAAAGAACTTTGGCAGATACAAACACCTCAGACATTCAGATATCATATTTTAAATGATGCTCATGAAAGGGCAAAAAAAGCTAAATACTATTCTACGGATGAATCAGCGTTGGTAGAATGGTGTGGTTATCCCGTCCGGGTTGTTAAAGGCGCATATTCCAATATTAAAATAACCACTGAAGAGGATTTGAAAATTGCCCGGGTTTTTGACCAGGAAGGAAAGAATTAATGCGAATCGGCTTTGGATATGATATTCATCCCCTTGTTAAAAACAGGCCCCTGATTCTGGGTGGTGTACAAATCCCTTCAGAATTGGGTCTGAGTGGTCATTCTGATGCCGATGTTGTCTCGCATGCGGTAGTCGATTCTTTATTAGGGGCAGCCGGTTTGGGGGATATAGGGGAGCATTTTCCAGACACGGATGAAAGATACAAGGATTTTAACAGTCTCGGGTTTTTGCAGGAAACAGAAAAAAAAATACATTTTGAAAAACTCGAGATCGTAAATATAGATATCTCAATTGTGCTTGAGAGACCAAAGATTTCTCCCTATAAGAGTGAAATTGTTACAAATATTGCCCGTAATCTCTTCTTAAAACCTTATCAGGTCAATGTTAAAGCCACAAGGGGTGAAGGTCTTGGATTTGTTGGCCGTGGGGAAGGGGCTGTGTGTTATGCCATCTCGCTACTCAAGTCAAGGTAAAAACCTTCATGATTGAGAATCTCCAGTCATTTTTTGAACAAATCAGCCCGGCAATGGCCTACCTGGTTCTGGGTGTCAGCGCTTTTGCCGAAAATGTTCTCCCTCCTGTTCCCGGCGATACGGTTGTGCTTCTCGGTGCTTACCTTGTCTCGATCGGGCAATTGGAATTCATGGGTGTTTATATCTCGACAACGATCGGTAGTGTAGCAGGTTTTATTACCATGTTTCTTATCGGCAGGCATTTTGGCCGTTCATTTATTTATAAAAAATCAAGGGCCCATATATTCAGGGAAGATCAGATTAAAAAAGTGGAAGTATGGTTTAGCCGGTGGGGATACTGGGTCATCTTTGCCAATAGATTTCTTTCAGGTACCAGAAGTGTTATTTCCCTTTTTGCCGGCTTATTTCATCTCAATCTCCTGGTTGTTCTGGGTTTGTCATTTCTCAGCGCGGCTATCTGGAATGGTCTTTTGATAATGGCCGGGATGCTTGTAGGAAATAATTGGGGAATTATTGTAGACATTGTTTCCCAATATAATAAGGTATTGATTGGATTAACAGTCCTGGTTATCGGTTATATGATTTACCGAAGAAAAAAGCAAAAATTACAGGATAATCATTCTGGAGGAGAAGTAAGTTGACTAGCATTCGTGTACGCTTTGCACCAAGCCCGACGGGTTTTGTTCATGTAGGCAGCCTGCGTACGGCACTGTATAATTATCTTTTTGCTAAACATCATAAAGGTATATTTATTCTTCGTATTGAGGATACGGATCAGGCCCGATATACAAAAGGGGCGGTGGAAAACCTGCTCGATACCCTGAATTGGAGCGGATTACCTTATGATGAGGGTCCGGGAAAAGAAACAAAGTACGGGCCCTATTACCAATCACAGCGTACAGAAATATATAAAAAGTATGCTGATGAACTGATACGGGATGGAAACGCTTATCCTTGTTTTTGCACTGCAGACCGTCTTGAGAAGATGCGTCAGGATCAGATTAAACTAAAAATGACCCCGAAGTATGATGGTCATTGCCGGCAAATCCCGTCTGCCGAGGCTGAGAATCGACGAAAAGATAAGAAATACGTCATTCGACTAAAAATTCCAGAGGAAGGGATAACCTCCGTCCCGGATCTTATCCGTGGAAAGGTTGATTTCCAAAATGATATAATCGATGATCAGATCCTGATAAAAAGTGATGGTTTTCCGACTTATCATCTGGCAAATGTGGTTGATGACCATCTTATGGAGATATCACACGTAATCCGGGGTGAGGAATGGTTGATCAGTACACCCAAACATTTGTTGCTGTATCAATATCTTGGCTGGGATCCACCTGAATTTGCCCATCTGCCGCTTCTCCTGAATCCGGATCGTAGTAAATTGAGTAAAAGACAGGGCGATGTTGCAGTTGAGGATTATCGTATTAATGGATTTCTTCCCGAGGCTCTGGTTAACTTCGTAGCCCTGCTGGGGTGGAACCGGGGTGATGACAAGGAGATCTTTTCCCTGGATGAACTGGTCGCCGATTTTTCTCTCGAACATGTAAGTAAATCAGGGGCTGTTTTTAATCAGGAGAAACTGAAGTGGATGAACGGTCTTTATATCAGAGAGATGCCTGAGGAAAAATATCTGGAATGTGCCCGCGAGGAAATGAAAAAAATGGGAATCGATTCAGGCGACAATAAAAAAAATAATCAGATCGCGCTGGCCGTTAGAAAAAGTCTTGAAACGTTCGGTGATCTCAAGGAGAAAGCCAGGCTTTTTATAAATGTAGGGGATCTGGACTATGGTGAAGATGCTCTTCCCTGGATACAGCCGGAAACAAGCAAACAGGTGTTTAGAGCGCTTAAAAAGGAAATAGAATCTGTTTCTGCGATTACATTGGATAATTTTAAACAGATCATGGGCAGGGTACAAACAGACACCGGTATTAAGGGAAAAGATCTTTGGATGCCGGTTCGTGTTTCATTAACCGGCCTGACAGAGGGGCCTGAATTACCGGTGGTAATAGAGGTGTTTGGTAAAGACAGAATTCTCAAATATCTCGATCAGGCTATAAATACCTGATCCATTCATAGCGTAGCGATGCTTCAAACAAATGGTATTTTCTATTCTGTCATTCCGTAGGAATCTTCCTGCTTGTCGAAATCATATCAGCAAGTTGGAAGATCCCTTCTGGATGACATCAAAACTTTGCTAATCTCCCAAGGCGATTCGCCGAGGCGGAAATAACAAAGTTTTCGGCTACAATAGCATATCCCGCCCCTATGACTCGCAAAGGCGCAACGTTAATCGCCATTAAAGAAGGCAGGTAAGCAGAGAGCAGAAAGCAGGAAAAAAATGGATAATTTAAAAGTTTATAATACGCTGACGAGAAAAAAGGAACTATTTGAACCTATTACGCCCGGGATGGTAGGTATTTATGTTTGTGGACCGACGGTATATGATGATTCACACCTTGGACATGCCAAGAGTTATATCAGTTTTGATGTCATCGTTCGTTATCTCCGCTATTTGGGTTACAAGGTAAAGTATATTCAGAATCTTACAGATGTGGGCCATATGCTGGGCGACGCCGGAGAAGGGGAAGACAAGATCGCTAAAAAGGCCCGGCTTGAAAAACTGGATCCAATGGAAGTTGTCGAGCATTACACCCGCAGTTATTTTGAAGATATGGATCTTCTGGGCAATCTGAGACCGGATATTTCTCCGCGCGCTTCCGGTCACATTATAGAGCAAATCGAAATGATCAAATCCCTGATTGAAAAGGGACTTGCCTACGAAGTTAACGGCAATGTCTATTTTAATGTCCATAGTTTTCCTGAATATGGAAAGTTGTCAGGCCGGAAAGTGGAAGAATTAGAAGCTGGCGTAAGAATCGATGTGGCCGATGATAAAAAACACCCGGCTGATTTTGCCTTATGGAAGAAGGCCGCACCGGAGCATATCATGCACTGGAAAAGCCCGTGGAGCGTGGGATATCCGGGATGGCATATTGAATGTTCTTCCATGTCCACCAAATATTTGGGAGAAACGATCGATATACATGGTGGAGGCCTGGAAAATATTTTTCCTCATCACGAATGTGAAATCGCCCAGAGCGAAGGCGTTTTTCAGAAACCATTTGTCAAATACTGGATGCATAATAATATGGTGACGGTTGATGGTGTAAAAATGGGAAAATCACTAAATAATTTTATAACCATCAAGGATGCTATAAAAAAATACGATCCCATGGCAATCCGATATTTTATATTAATGAGCCATTACCGCTCGGCACTTGATTTTAGTGAAAAAGCCCTTGAGGCAGCCACCTCCGGTCTTAGAAAAATTCAAACTTTTTTTGTCCGGCTGGATCAGAAAATAAAAAACTCTCCGGAAAATGAGAATGCTCAAAGCCTTCCGATAGAAGATTTTGAGCAATCCTTTCGCAGGGCTATGGATGATGATTTCAATACCCCTCAGGCCCTGGCAGCTGTTTTTGATTTGATTAATAAGATCAATAAATCAATGGATGCATCGGAAGAGAAACATGATAAAAGTGGCTGGATAAAATTGAAAGAAGTTTTAAAAACTGCTTTAGAAACCATCTTAGGTATTAAGATCACCCAGAAAGACACACAAAACACCGCGGAAAAAGACCTCGGGAATGTTATGCAGATAGTGCTCGGAATCCGCGCAGAACTCCGAAAGGAGAAAAATTATAACCTTACCGATAAGATCCGGGATGATCTTAAAAAACATGGTGTTATCTTAAAAGATACACCCGATGGTTCAACATGGCAAAAAGAATGATGCCGGCCCATAACCTCCTTTAATTAAGTGAAAAGCTTCCAAAAACCCTCACTTTTATCAACGCTCACTTTTATCTTTGCTTGGAATTCACCACCAACTATCCTATATTAAAGATGTGTTGTTAATACGCCAGCAAGTACATTGTCCTTGGGGTGCTAAGCTATTATAGCCAAAAACTTTGTTATTTCCGCCTCGGCGAATCGCCTCGGGAGATTAGCAAAATTTTAATGTCATTCAGTAGGAATCTTCCGTCGTGCAGGTTAAATCCGACAAGAAGGAAGATCCTTACAGGATGACAGAGTGGAATTTGCGATTTGATTGCAGCATTGCTGCGATATGCTATTGTATCCGAAAACTTTGTTTTTTTAGCAAAACTTTTAGTGTCATTCAGTAGGAATCTTCCATCTTGATGGTTAAATCCGACACGGTGGAAGATCCTTTCAGGTTGACATATAAGAAGTAACGACGCGATTAATCGCGTCGTTACATTAATCAATTTTTAAAATTAATTCGTGAAATTCGTGAAATTCGTGGACTTCTTTTTTTTGATTGCAGAACCGTTGCGGTATGAATAAATCAGGTTAAACAGTATTCAGGTGGAGAATCAATGCCAGGAGCTTAGGTTTTTTGTAAGCGCGGAGGGATTCAACATTGAAGATATATACCGGGTTTGGAGATTCCGGACGAACACGTCTTTTTGGCGGACAGGTAGTTGATAAAGACGATCTTCGGGTGGAAACCTATGGTACAGCGGATGAATTAAACAGTCATTTGGGGTTGGTGATCGTCTATCAGAAGGAAGAGGCATGGGTGGATTTCCTGCAAAACATCCAACAGGCTCTCTTCAAAATATCCACAGAATTGGCAACACCCGCTGAAAAAAAGAGACGGTTATCGGGTATATCAGTCACGCTGGATGACATTGAAAATATTGAGAATAAAATCGATACATTAGAAAACGGTTTAATACCGTTAAAAAACTTTATTCTGCCTGGCGGGAGCAGGGAGGCAGCGTTAATCCATCTGGCCAGGACCGTCTGCCGGAGGCTGGAGCGCAGGATGATCAGTCTTCATAAACTGGTGGAATTGGATCGGAATATTATGGTCTATATCAATCGTTTGTCGGATTTTCTTTTTGTATTCGCCCGATATATGAATAAAAAATCAGGGTGTGATGATATTGCCTGGGTAAATAAATCCTGATTTATCAATAACAAACATTCATAAAATATAAGGATGGTATTATGGGTGTGAAAGTGATGGATAAACCTACCGTTACGATAGAACCTGAACTATGCAAGGGATGCGGACTCTGTCTTGATGCCTGCCCGCCGGATGTTATAAAATTTCACGAAAAATTCAATACAAAAGGCTACCATTATGCCTATTATATCGGTGATGGCTGTACCGGTTGTGGTGTCTGCTTTTATGCCTGTCCGGAGCCCGAGGCCATCGTTGTCTATAAAAAGGGCGCTGAAATTGAGATTGAGGAGGAAGCCTGATGCCTAGATATCTGATGAAGGGGAATGATGCCATCGTGAGGGGGGCTCTATTGGCAGGTTGCCGGTTTTATTTTGGATATCCTATCACCCCGGCAAGTGAAATTGCTGAGGGAGCATCTATCTATTTTCCAAAAGTGGGGGGTACATTTTTACAGGCTGAGAGCGAAATCGCTGCGATAAATATGGTCTATGGAGCAGCCGGCGCAGGGGTGAGAGCCATGACCGCGTCATCCAGTCCCGGAATAAGTCTCAAGCAGGAAGGTATCTCCTATGCTGCCGGGGCAGAACTACCCCTTGTGATCGTGAATATTATGCGTGGCGGACCGGGTCTGGGTAATATTGCTCCTGAGCAGGGTGATTATAATCAGGTTGTTAAGGGGGGAGGGCACGGCAATTATCGTGTACCGGTGCTTGCCCCGAACGGTGCACAGGAAATGTGTTCGCTTACTATGAGAGCCTTTGACCTGGCCGATAAATATCTGACTCCTGTTTATGTTGTTGCTGATGGATATATCGGTCAGATGATGGAACCGGTCGAATTCCCGGAACCGGTTATGGATTTACCGCGAAAAGACTGGGCTCTGTACGGGGATAAAGAAAGTAAAGACAATCTTATCTCCAGCATTTATCTTGACCCTCTGGAATTAGAAGCACATAATCGAAAACTGCAGGAAAAATATAAAAAGATTGAAGAAAATGAGCTGTTGTTGGAAGAATTTATGCTCGAGGATGCGGAATATGTCCTAATTGGATATGGTATCATTTCGCGTGTTTTAAAAACCGTTGTTGAAAATTTGCGTGCCAAGGGTGTTAAAGCAGGTCTGTTAAGGCCAATAAGTTTATTTCCATTTCCCAAAAAGGAGATTTTGGCATTAGCTGATCGGCAATGCCGGTTTTTTGTTGTTGAATTGAGCAACGGGCAAATGCTGGAGGATGTACAACTTGCCGTGCAGGGAAAAGCCATGATCGATTTCTACAATCGCATGGGTGGTGTGGTCCCTACCACGGCCGAAATCCTTGAACAGGCCACTAAGAATTTGTTTGGATAAATCAAAAGGAATCGATTATGGCGACCAAGGTTTTACGTAAATCAAGTGCCTTTTATGATACCTATACCAGAAGTAAAAGTGCTGATAAAAAGATGCCGCATTATTGTCCCGGCTGTGGGCATGGCAATGCGCACAAGATGATAGCTGAGGCATTAGAAGATTTTGAGATAGCGGATAAAACCATATTTATCAGTCCTGTAGGATGTAGTGTTTTTGCCTATTATTATTTTGATACGGGCAATATTCAGGCAGCCCATGGAAGGGCGCCCGCGGTGGGGACAGGTCTTAAACGTGCCCATCCGGACAGCGTTGTTATCAGTTATCAGGGGGACGGAGATCTGGCTGCTATCGGGACGGCGGAAATCCTGCATGCGGCAAACCGGGGTGAACATATGACGGTCTTTTTCGTTAATAATGCAATTTACGGTATGACCGGTGGTCAAATGGCACCCACGACATTGATTGGCCAGAGAACCACAACATCTCCAAGGGGCAGAAAACCCTCTAACGAAGGATATCCCATCAAAGTAGCAGAATTAATAAGCCAGTTGCATGCCCCGGTCTATGTGGAGCGTGTGGCCTTATTTAATAATAAAACAAGGGCAAAAGCCCGTCTGGCCATTCGTAAGGCAATCAAGTGTCAGGTAGATCATCTGGGATTTTCATTGGTTGAGATTCTCTCCAGCTGTCCTTCAGGTTGGAAGATGGATCCGGTGGATTCAATGCGATGGATGGAGGAAACCATGCAGGAGGAGTTTCCGCTTGGTGTCTACAGAGATCAGACCAAGGAGATAGTACCTTACGTACCCGACATTTTCAATCCAACTGCAGAAGAAATCAGTCAGTTATTAAATCTTAAAGATGAGCCGGATTTTAAGCCCGTTAAAAGTGAACCGCTGGAAAAATATAAAAATCCGGAAATTAAAATTGCCGGTTTTGGCGGTCAGGGCATTCTTCTGCTTGGTGCTGCCATAGCTCAGGCGGGAATGCTTGAAAACTTCTATGTTTCCTGGTTGCCTTCTTACGGACCGGAAATGAGGGGTGGAACAGCAAATTGCCATGTAAATATCAGGGAGAAAGAAGTCGGTTCACCAATGGTGAGCAATCCAAGTGTTTTAATCGCCATGAACCGTCCTTCCCTGGAAAAATTTGAAGACGATGTTGTGAAAAATGGGTTGATCATATATGACTCCTCCCTTATGGATATTGAGCCGTCCAGAGATGATGTGGAAATTCTAGCCATACCGGCAACCAAAATGGCCGATGAATTGGGAAATACGCGTATCGCTAATATGCTCGTATTCGGCGTCTATATGGGTTATACGGGATTGATGGGCAAAGAGACCATCTATGAATCGCTAAAATCGGCTATCAAACACAAGAGGTTTTTGGATATCAATATCAAAGCTGTGGATAAAGGGTATCAGTTTGGTTTTGATCATCGAATAAAATAAAAATGATGGATTCAATCTATATTGGACTTTTAGCCACAGAGAGCTCAGAGATAAAAAACATTTACGATTATAATATATAGATAAAGTTTGTCCTCTTTCTAAAGGACCGTATTAACCACGGATTAACACGGAAAAATACACGGATTTATTATTTTTATAAAAATTAAATTGGATTATTTTAATATTTTTAGAATATCATAAATTCTAATTTAAACATCCGTGTCCTTCCGTGTAATTCCGTGGTTATAATATTTTACCCTCCTATAGTCTTCTGTGATGAAAGTCACCAATTTGAGACCTGGATGAAAAAATGGTTCAAAACATGATAAATACCTGAACTTTTTCGGGTTTGTCTGGTATACAGGACAAATTTAAGGTGTTATTCTCTAATTGTGATCTGCATCAATGGAATTGTGTGATAATCCGCAATATTCTGTTTGACAGAAAATATTATATTAATGAAAGACCTAAATTAGCCGATAATCTTTATTGAATGTAATTTAATCAGAGTAATATGAAAGATGAAACAATATGAATGACATAATACGTAAGTGGGCTGTTCTTCTGTCTTTGATCGGATTTGTTTCCTGCTCGCTGGAAGAGCCTGCCCTGCCAACCTGGCTTGCCGAATGGCGGGTCCCTTTTGAATCGAGTTATACGATGGAAGAAGTTCTGGAAGAACCCGATTTTGTTGCCGATACAACCACATCCGGACAAATCGTCGTGGCCATCTCGGTAAAAGATTCAACCGAGGAGAGAACTGTATCGAGCTCGGATCTATCAATTAAACCTGATGGTGATCAGGCCGGTGCTACACTTGATGAGCTATCCTTAGGTACTATCGGTCCCGTCAGTTCAAATTCAATACCAATTGGTAGTTTACTCGGTGTAACCCCCACGGTAGATGAACGGTTAGTTCTTCCGGCAACATCTATCGAGGTGGATTTGGTCTACCTCCTCTATATCGATCTGGGATGGGCAGAGGTTAAGAATGGTACTTTAAAACTTGAATTTGAAAACAAAACCTTTCTCAGTATTCAGAGTGGCATGCATATAGATATTTATAATGACTCGACGGATGTACTTATCGGCACTGCCAATTTTCCTGATCCGATCGGACCTCTGGGTAAAGATATGGCCTTTCCGGATATGGATCTGAGTGGAAAAATGATTCACACCCGATTTCTATTAAGGATCCATATGCCGATCGATGCAGTAGACAAAGTTATCGCTGATGAAGACCTGGATGACAGCATCTGGGTGAACGGTACGCTGGTAAATCTTTCTGTCAGCAAGGCAAAAGCTATCTTTCCGCCTCAGTATCTGGAAGTTCGTGACTCTACCTCTGTCATGGATGAGGAGCACCGCATCCGGAAGGCTGTTATTGATTATGGTAAAATGGATTTGATCATCTTTAACCAACTGGATGCCACAGCAAATATTTTTGTCAAGATGCTAAATTTTTCAGACGAATCCGGTGAAGTATTGACGGAAAATCTTACCATAACCGCAAAAGGGACTACCACTAAATCTATTGAACTTGATGATTATCTTATCGCCGATTATCCTGACAGGGATTCCGGAGAGTTAATTGATTATCTGAAATATGAAGTTTATGTGGTGACTGATACGACCGGAGAATTCGTGGTACTTTCGGAAAATGACTCGGTATCGGTTGAAATATATCCGGATTCTATATTTTTTAGCAAGATCGATGGTCAGGTTAATGAGGTGGAAATTGAGATTGATCCGGTTATAAAGGATGATCTTGAAGGTCTGTCTAAAATTGATGGGACCATTTACCTGGATAGTCTGGAAATGACTTTGGATGTATTTAATGGAACAGGCATCCCCGTATTTATTACACTCAATATTAGCGGGAGTGATGGCTTAGAACAGGTTAATCTGACACCAATACAGGTAGAGGCTGCTGGTTTTGATGTCACCCATGTTAAACTTAATGGCAATGACCCACACCCGAATATTGTTGATCTGATGGCAATCCTGCCGACGAGCATACGGCTGGATGCAACGGCAATAGTGGATGGTGATGGTTCTGTTGAGGTTGGGCAGACGGTACGTGCTGAATACCATATTTTTTCACCGCTTTTCCTGCGCATTACTGAAAAGTCCTTTTTAGAGTCTGAAATCACGGAAGAAAAGCTGGATGAAGATGTAAGGGATAAAATTGAAAATAATATCAGAAATGCTGCTGTTTATTTTGATGTTATTAACGGACTACCTGTTGGCTCCTCTGCTTCTATTTATGTAGCAAGCGATTCAACTGATTTGTTTGATGATCAAGTGGTAGATTCCACGACAAAATTCATCATCTCTGATATTGATGTAACAGCGGCGCCGGTCGATGCTGATGGTTACGTTGAAGATGTGACGACAAATGATATTCTGATTGAATTGACCGAGACGCAATTACAACTTTTTTCCAGGAATGAAAAGGTTTATATAGGTACCAGAATAATTCTGGACGAGACGGATGGTCTGGTGAAATTCCGATTAAAAGATAAAATAGCTACCTATGGCCATTTCAGGTTCGATTTTTTAATGAATAAATAGTAAAGAAAGAATAGATATGAAAAAGATGACAATCTTCATGCTCATTATTTTAGGTTTGGCCGGGTTGAATTTTCCGCTGTTCGCTCAGGGATTCGGCGCCTCGGGTCTGTCCATGGGCGGTGCTTATATTGCTTTGGCGCGCGGCGTGGATGCCTTCAGCTGGAATCCCGCTAATCTTTCCTTAAGCCATGACAGCAAATTTGAGATAAACCTGGTTGGGGTAAATATCAATGTCTCAAATTCATCACTCACTCTGGACGAATATGAACGATATTTTACGGAATCAGGACATAACGGCTACTGGAGCGAGAGCGATATCGATCATATCCTGGGTTTGATTCCTGATGATGGGTTGCAAACCTCGGCGGAGGCAAAAGGAAATGCCCTGGGTTTGATGTTTGGACGCTATGGAATTTCCGCACAGGTCATTGGCAGGGCACTCGGTCTATTACCCAAATCTGTCTTTGAATTAGGCTTGCGTGGCAATCAGGAACTCTATAAGGAGTTTAGTTTGAATGATCTTGATGGCGATGCGTTTACGGCATTGAAACTGAGTTTATCCTTATCTCATCCAATCGTGGTAGAGAAATATTTTGAGGAATTTGCCGTCGGGTTGAATATTAATTATTACAAGGGATTTGTTGAAGGGAGTATTACGGATGCGGATGGCGCCTTTATCACCACGAACACGGCGATATTAACTTCATTCGATGTTACCTCCCGCAGTGGTCAGAATGGTGACGGTATCGGTTTTGATCTGGGGGTGGCTGGAAAAATTAACGACCAATGGTCGGTAAGTATGGCATTTTACAATGTGCTAGCCGGTATTAAATGGAAACAGGAACTGGAAGAAACCAGGACATATTTTATAGTGGACTCTATAAAAATCGGTGAGTTTGACGACGGTAGCTCTATGGATACAACGATTACCCGGTCCATCGATCCATATACAACAACCTTACCCCTGGTTTTTCATATCGGTCTTGGTTATCAGTTATATGACAATCTGGTATTTGCTCTTGATCTGGAACAGGCCTTCGAGGAAAAAATGGGTTATTCAGATCGTGCCCAACTGGCATTGGGCGTTCAGTATTCACCCGTAGATATTCTACCCCTTCGTGCCGGTATGAGCTTCGGAGGAATTTGGAAATACCGGATGGCTCTTGGCCTCGGTTTACATCTGGGCTTTTTTCATATTGATTTTGCCTATGCCATGCATAAAGGTCTCTGGCCTACCGAAGCAACGGGTGTCTCGATGGCTGGGAATATAAAGCTCGCCTTTTAATCTTCGAATTCTCATTACATAATATAATTCCAGGTTTTATCCGGGGAAAAACGTTCTGTTTATCCTTGTTTCCCAAAATTAGAAAAAAAGAAAACAAGTTTTACCATTGATGAGAAAAATATCACATATTTTCTCCCGGTTTTTATAAAATCCAACAATTATATGTTCTATAAACTTCATAATATCAATGATATAGAATGTTTGCTGCTTTTATGGCATACTTATTGATCCATAGCCTATAACCGATCTTGAATTGTGTAATATGGAGATAAGAATGGCTAATGATAACATTGCAAACCTTGAACAGGTGAAACGTTATTTCTTTGATAGAGAAACGACAGCCAAGTTTATAAAATATTTGATGGGCAAGTCGACCTTAATCGCGCCGCATAAAAAAGGCGAATCGTCCTTTGTCTTTGATGAAGTCAGCAAGGTTGAAGACGTGGTCCTCGATTACCCTCGTACAATCCAGCCCTTAAAGAAATATTTTCTTCCACCAAAAGAAACCTTATTAACCTTCAATTTGGAAGATAATTCATTTGAGGAAGCAACTCATGAAGTGGAAGAGCAAATATTCTTTGCTATTCATGCTTACGAGTTGCAAAGTATCATGCGATTGGACTATAGTTTTTCCAAAGGAAATGCGGAGTCAAATTATTTGAATAAAAGAAAAAAATCCTGCTTTATTGGTATCTCCTTCCAACCGGATCAATGGCATTTCTCTAAATCTGTAGGGATTGAGATTGAAAAATTGGATGGATTCTGTCTTTTCTTCGAACCGGTGGAAAAAGGCCATCTTGTGTTTGAAGTGAATGAAAACGGCCGGGAGTTGCTATCAGAATTTGGTGCCGGCGCTCTGGTTGATACGCCTCTGGATTTTGCCGTAACCGAAAAGAATTTTAAAGCAAAATTAAAATATCATTATAACCGATTGCCCCAGGTATTCGAACATGTATATAAGTCCAAAGTTTGGGAAAAGGTTGCAGAAAAATGTGTTGGCTGCGGTACCTGTAATTTGTTATGCCCGACTTGTTATTGTTTTGATGTCCGGGACGAAGTCGAACTAAATCTGGTTGACGGCAGCCGCAATCGATTTTGGGATGGGTGTATGCTCAACACTTTTGCTGAGGTAGCGGGTGGCGAAAATTTCAGGGATAAACTTGATCAGCGTACCCGGCATCGTCTGTATCGGAAATTCAAGTATATCACCGATCAATCGTCAGAACTGCACTGTGTGGGCTGTGGCAGATGTTCCAGGTATTGCCCCGCTGATATCAGTATTGTCGATATTATTAATGACCTCATTGTTGATTATACAGATCAACTGCAGAAACAAGTCATTTAGATCTTAGGAGTTAAGGATGGAAGCATTAGCTGTTGAATCAAAGAGTCTGTACAATCCTTTGATATCAAAAATTATAAAAGTTGAAACATTGACACCATTAGAAAAAAGATTTGAAATACTTCTTCCCGGTGATTTGAACCTCGATCACAAACCCGGCCAATTTGTCGAGGTTTCTCTGTTTGGGTTTGGAGAAGCTCCCATATCAATTTGTTCTTCTCCAACGAAAGCACCCGGTTTTGAACTGACAGTCAGAAATGCGGGCAGGCTTACAGATAAAATGCATCTGCTCACGGAAGGCAGTCAGTTGGGTATCCGTGGTCCTTTTGGAAACGGATTTGATGTTGCGCCATTCCAAAAAAAGGATATGCTTTTTGTATGCGGTGGCATTGGTTTAGCTCCCTTGAAGTCTTTGATTGACTATACGATTGATAAACGTGATGATTTCGGCAGGATCATTATTTTATACGGGACCAAGAGCCCAACTGAAATTCTGTTTAAATCAGAAATTGAAGACTGGAGTAGCCGCAAAGATGTGGAATTTCACATGACGGTTGACAGAGCGGATGGCGACTGGAAAGGGAACGTTGGGGTTATTACGACACTGATTCCACCAATTCAACTGGATGTGGAGAACACGATAGCGACAGTGGTCGGACCTCCTGTTATGTATAAATTTGTTATCATGGCCCTTAAAGGGAAGCGGATACCGGATGATAATATCTATCTTTCGTTAGAGCGGCGGATGAAATGTGGTGTTGGTAAATGTGGTCATTGCCAGATCAATGACAGCTATGTTTGCCAGGATGGACCGGTCTATCATTATCCGCGTGTGAAAGAGTTGGAGGAAGCGATATGAGTAAACCACGTGTAGCCTTTTTTGATTTTACCAGTTGTGAAGGCTGTCAGCTGAATAAACTGAATTTTGAAAATGAATTGCTGGATATCCTGGAGTTGGTTGATATCGTGGAATTCCGGGAAGCGATGGATGACCGGGCAGAAGAATATGATATTGCCTTTATAGAGGGTAGTATCAGCACCCCTACCTGTGTTGAGCGCATCCATGATATTCGCCGCCGGAGTAAGATTCTGGTAGCGTTGGGTTCATGTGCCAGCTCCGGTGGAATCAATGCTATGAAAAATCTGCATCCGCCGGAATGGGTAAAAGAGACAGTCTATGGTGATGATAAATATTTATTTCCTTCTATGCCGGTGCAGCCTGTTAGTGCTATCGTAAAAGTTGATTATGAGGTACGGGGATGCCCGATGAGCACACCTGAATATCTTCATATCTTTAAATCTCTTGTTCTGGGAAGAAAGCCGGAAATTATAGATTATGCTGTCTGTGTGGAGTGCAAGCAAAAAGAAAACGAATGTGTGCTGGATAAAGGCATGTTCTGTCTTGGACCCATAACCCGGGGCGGATGTGATGCCATATGTCCTTCAAATGGTCAGTATTGTACGGGCTGCCGGGGTCTTGTTTCCAACGTGAATGAAAATGGGGCGCTTGAAATGTTAAAACGACATAATCTTTCCACGAAGGAAGCACTGAAGCGAATGAAAATGTTTTGTGCAAATGAGATTGAATAGGGGAAACAAAAAATGAAGAAAGATCTGCATATAAATGTCCATCATGTAACACGGGTGGAAGGGCACGGCAACATTGTGGTCAATATGAAAAATGGTATGCTGGAAAAAGCACAACTGGACATTGTGGAAGCGCCACGGTTTTTTGAAGCTATGTTGAAAGGGAGAAATTTTCAGGAAGTGGCTATCATTACATCCCGGATTTGTGGGATTTGTTCGCTTGGTCACCAAATAGCTTCCTTAAAAGCAACTGAAGTGGCCCTGGGCCTGGAAATCTCAAAACAAACTGAAACCCTGAGAAAAATACTCGTAAATGGTGCAACTTTTCAGAGTAATGTACTTCATGCGCTCTTTCTGGCAACACCTGACCTTTTAGGTGTAGGATCGGTGTTTCCGCTGATCAATACGCATAAGGATGTTGTCCTGGCTGCCCTGCGTTTAAAGAGATTAGCCAATGATATTGGTGATCTGATCAGTGGCCGGGCGATCCATCCAATCAGTTGTGTGCCCGGGGGATTTACGAAATTACCGGATGAAAAAGACCTGGCGGATTTACGTGAGAAGCTGATTAAAGAGGGGATGCCGGATGCTGAGTACGCCATCGATGTGATTGCGTCTCTGGCAGATAAATTTCCTGATTTTGTACGTGAAACAGAATATATAAGTCTGTATAGTGAGGAGGAGTATGGATTGTATGATGGACAGATTTGCTCTTCTGATGCAGGATTACACCCGGTCGAGGATTATCTTAAAGTAACGAATGAGTTTATAGTATCACATTCTTCCAGTAAACATGCCCGATTTAATCGTTCTTCATATATGGTTGGTGCATTAGCGCGTTATAACAATAGTTCTAAACTGCTCAGACCAAAAGCCAAAGAGGCTGCAGAAAAGCTGGGTCTGTCCGCACCTTGTTATAATCCTTATATGAACTCGGTGGCGCAAATGGTGGAAGTAATTCATTGTATCGATGATACCATTGACATGATCGATCAGTTGCTTGACAAAGGGATTACACCGGAGAAAGCCAACCATGAAATTACAAGATATGGGAGAGGCGTGGCTGCCACAGAGGTGCCTCGCGGTATTCTCTTCCATGATTATATCTATAACCGTCAGGGTAATATTGAAGCAGCAAATTGTGTTATTCCTACCGGACAGAATCTGGCCAATATTGATGATGATATGAAGAAATTGGTTCCGGAGATTATTGATAATTCCAAAGAAGAAATTACCCTGAAGCTCGAGATGCTTGTCAGGGCGTACGATCCCTGTATTTCCTGTTCGGTACATTTATTGGATGTTGATTTTATCGAATAGGATCAATATGTTAAAAGTAATTGGTTTGGGTAATAGTCTGCGCGGCGATGATGGAATCGGTCCGCAAATCATTCAAAATCTGGTGAATGAGGGAGCCGGGAATTATTATGATCTTTGTGATGCCGGTTCTGATCCCTTTGACATTCTTGAAAAACTCTTACAACCGGAACCGGTTCTGGTTATTGATTGTGCCAGGATGGGATTAAAGCCGGGTAGTGTGAGAAGAATTTCGGCGAAAGAGACCGGATTTCCGGAGTCGACCTATGGTCTTTCGCTACATGGATTCAATCTGGCGGATGTCTGGAAGATGGCTCAAACAATGGGTGTTGAAAATGATTTAATCGTGATCGGTGTGGAACCTGAAAAGATGAATTTCAATACAGGCCTGTCCGTTGCGGTACAAAAAAGTATCCCGACCATCATGAATATGGTGAGGGAGGAGGCAGAGAAATATGCAAAAGAAAATTCTTATCATTGATGATGATATTGATTTAGTTGAGGCGATGCGCCTGACGCTTGAGAGCGAAGGATTCCTTGTGGTTGATGCCCAGGACGGTCATAAAGGTTTGGAAAAAATTGAGCAGGAGACGCCGGATCTGGTATTACTTGATGTGATGATGGAAACGCAGGATGAAGGTTTTCATATTGCCTACCAAATCCGTAATAATGCCAAAACAGCCGATTTGCCGATCATTATGCTGACCGCTGTCGGCCAGGAAACCGGATTCAGTTTTGATAAAGATAAAGATGAAGACTTTTTGCCGGTGAACGAATTCATGGAAAAACCGGTAAACCCTGATACATTGATCGAAGCCGTAAGAATCCATCTTGGACAATAGGCTATATTAAAGCATTGTCCGCATTTTAAGAAAATAATGCATGGAAACACTATCCATAGAAAATTTTCCGTTTCTGAACATCAAACTTCTGCAAAGTAGAATCTCCTGGTCGATCACCCTGCGTTGGTTGATCGTAGCCGGATATTTTTGTGCAACGCTTATTGCAGAATTTTTCTTCGAACTTCCCTTTCCCTACGAGAAAATCTGGATTGTTCTTGCTTTGCTGGCAGGATCAAACGCCATATATCTCCTTGTTTTTAGATTATATAAAGAATTTTCGTTCCGGGCAGAAATGTTTTTTCTACAGGTTCATATCGTCGTTGATCTTTTATTTTTAACAGCTCTGATCCACTATGCCGGTGGTGTTGAGAATCCGATCTATCTGTTTTATGCATTCCATGTGGTACTTAGTTCGATTTTGTTTCCCGGTTGGCGTCCGGTTGTTTTCACCACGCTGATTGTGGTGCTGTTTGCTCTTCTTATTTATTTCGAATATGCGGGTATTCTCCATCATTACTGCATATTCAATACAAACATGCATTCAAATGAATTTTTTATTTTTATCGTATTGGCCGTTTTTACCATAACGGTTTATGTCACTATGTATATCTGCACTTCTTTTATGTATATTTTTAGAAATATCAAGCGGCAGATGGATGAGCAGAACCTGCAACTCATTGAGGCGGATAAACAAAAAACCCAGTTTTACAGATTTACCTCGCATGAGTTGAAATCACCGGTGGTGGCGATTAAAAGTTCTATTGATGGCGTGATTAGGACCTATGGTAGCCAGATTGATAATAGGGGGATGGATATTCTGAAACGGGCCTCGGGAAGATCTGCGCAAATGCTGCAAATAATCCGTGAATTATTAGAGTTGTCTAAAAACCGATCACTGGTCGGAAAAAAGGACGGGAAAGTAGTTAACCTGAATGATGTGATCCTGGAGATTGTGGAGCAGGAAAAAGTGCAGGCTGAAGAAAAATCGATATCAATATCCCTTGATTTAACAATTGAGCCCATGAAGGTCTTTGGAGATCCTTCAGATTTCAAGGAGGTTTGTGCCAATATCATCGTGAATGCCATTCGTTATACGAAGGAAGGCGGCTCCATATTCATTAAAACCGGTAAGACTGACAAACAGATTCTTTTTTCTGTAAAAGATAGCGGAATTGGGATAAGCGATAAAGACTTGCATAAAGTATTTGAAGAGTTCTATCGTTCTGAAAATGCCAAACATGAGGTTCGGTTGGGAACAGGTCTGGGATTGAGTCTGGTAAAGCAAATTGTGGAGAATAATCAGGGTAATATCCGGATAGAGTCCAAATTAAATCAGGGAACGACGGTTAATATAACGTTCCCCGCCCATTAAAACACAGGCTAGTAATGAGGAATCGTAATCAATGAAGATTGGCGGACTTGTAGAAAATATAGATTTAACCATGTATCGTATCACTTCTATCGAGGACAGGCCGGGTGCCGCCGGTGAAATATTGAAACTGTTTGCCAGGGAGAATGTCCGGCTGCATTACATTACCGAATCGAGTGCCCCGGAGGACACTGCAGTGATGACGCTGTGCGTCAATGCAAAAGAAGCGGAAATTATCGATAAACTTTTTAATAAGAATAAAAAACTGATTCAGCATATAAAGATTACCAGAGTACCGGATGTGAGTGTCATCGGGATTTATAGCCCGCATTTCAGAGAAAAACCGATACTTCCTACCAAGTTCTGCAAAATATTAGGCCGGGCCGATATTAATATCATGGCCATATCCAGCAGCATTTCCAGTATCAGTAGTGTTATTAAATCTGATCAAATCAGTAATGCAAGAAAGGCCCTCCTCAAAGAATTTCAATTACCCTGAGCCCCGGGTCGTTTAAAATCCCGAATTCTCAATAATTGCATCGATCAGAGCATTGATGCTGGCTTGCAAGGGTATAGGCAAACGTGAGATTTTTTGTTCAATATTGAGTTTGGTCCCATAGGAGGCTGCCGGTTCTGCAATTCCCTGATTCCGGAGATCAGATTCTCCGGTTAGAATCCACTCCATACTTGTCCCTGCTGCCCGGGCCAATCTTAGTAAGACCAGTGGCGGGGGGATTCTGTCTTTCAGATATTTGCTTATGGCGGGTTGTGTCACCCCTAAAAGGCGGGCAAAGGTTTTCTGATTGGCGCCAAGGGCTTGCATCAGGTAAAAAATTCGTTTGGAAATCTGATTCTGGTTTACTTCCATAAGTCTGTTTCTCCTATTATATAATCATAGCCTCCCGAGGCTTTAGGTATTTTTCACGATAATTAATTATACATTAGTTTCGCTTTAAACGCTGAGAACGCTGAGTTCGCTGAGATTATTTATATAAACAATTCAAATATGTCTATTTAATTATGGCATGCAAATTTGTTTCAAAAAGGAAAAATCTTTATAAAACGAGCCTGAATTAATCAGGTTAGATTTGTTTCACCTTGCACTATTTGAACATTTATTAATCATAGGTTTCCTTTGCGCTCTTTGCGATCTCTGCGTTATATTCTATCATCCTGTGTCTAACTTTCTATTCATTGAAAATCCTTGAATTCTTGGGATTAATCCTGTCAAAATATTTTTTCTACTGGTTATTTGATGCTATCTTATCATGAATAAACTCGTAGTTTACATGGTTGTTTTCAGGGTTTGATAAATGCGATTGAATCTATCAATATAATAGTTGTTATTATTTATAATATATGTTATATTCCGTATGTTATTTAATATAAGAAGTGCGATCGATAAAAAACAGAAAAAAAACGGAACTATGCCTGGATAGGGCTCTCCGGCCCGGATCATTATGAAATGAGAGGTTAAGAAACTCGATGAGACGAGAAGAGGATTTATATGATATCTGGGAAGAATTTTGCCGGCAGGGAAGTTGGACCGCGGATTTTCAATTACGCGGCATATACGCCGGACAGTTAAACCGATTCGCCGGGCCCGATTTTCAGGGTGCTGAGTTTGAATTTGATGGAAAAATCTGCCGGGGAGATGTAGAAATTCATTTACGTACCAATGATTGGTATGAACATTATCATCATCTGGATAGAAATTATGATTTGGTAATGCTGCATCTGGTATTTGACGAATCACGCCAAATATCTGTCTATAACAGTAAAATGAGAGAAATCCACACTATAGGTTTTAAACAATTTCCGCAAGAATTAAAACCCAAAAAAAGAAAATACCAATGTGATGATATTAAAAAAGATCCTGATGAAATCGGTCACCGACTAAAAAAACAGCAATTA
>SDBT01001369.1_pt1 | contig 42748 bp, 42 predicted proteins | sample 2277101 | NCBI WGS metagenome assembly SDBT01 (sample SAMN10404973, study PRJNA504765) | marine sediment metagenome | isolation source: marine sediment core GS10_PC15, 103 cmbsf | place: Arctic Ocean: Southern Knipovich Ridge | collected 2010
GGACACATCTCGCTCCTTTCACTGTTTTGTCAGTCTACTACCTCTCAGGAGCTCGTGCCACCCGTCCAGAGTGTTCGGTTATAGTGACCCTATTTGTGTCCCATTATCGCTGACGGTCTACAGGCACTGGATGATAACTTAATTGAGAATCTAAATGAAATTATCAGTGAACAAACGACCATCGAACAGAGTAAGACACAAAGTATATGGGAGTTTTCCCCTGTTTCGCCAGGTGATACTGCCGAAACTGAGAAGAGAATAAGGGAATGGCTATTCAGGAGGAATAATAATGACACAGGTCGAAATCATTAAAAAAGAGCGGTTAGATAATTACATCAAGGAAGCAGCGCATATCGCAAATTATGAAGATAGGTTTGGTATTACCGGCTGTGACCTGTTACAAAATCATTGGTGGGCTGCTTACAACCGGCAATCAACCAGGGAACAGTCCGAGAATGACCGTCTCGGCGAGTATCTATTAACTCTGGCTAAACTAGCCAAACAGCTGGGAGTAATTGTACCACGCGAATATATAATTTATGACGCGAGGTCCAGTGAAGACCTCAATCGTCCCGGTATTAACTGGCTACGCCAGGAACTTATTGCAAAAAGGCGTATTACTGGGGCCTTGTCTCCATCTCAGGGTAGGCTTTCAGCAGACCCATTGCATCAACTTACCCTTGAGAGAGAATGTGAGTATTACGGTGTCCAGCTTGTCTGTGGAGATTCACCTACCGGTAATGACTGGGCCAGCCAAACTGCTAGATTGATACAAGCTCAGGCAAATTCGCTCCGTGTAAAGACGAATAGAGACAATGTCCTCGCCGGGAATATTGCCCGTGTTATGACTGGCAAGGTGCCATGTCACCGTGCCCCGTATGGATACATTCTTGTGACGGACAAAGTTATTGACCAGCGTACTGGCCGAGTTAAAGTGAATAGCGCCTCATGGGAAATAGAAAAAGCTGAATCCGAGGGGAACATCATACCTGGTACACCTGCCTGGGTAGTACACCAAATCTTTATCTGGGTAGGAGAGCAGGGTCGTACCTGTTATTGGGTAGCCAGTGAACTGAACAAGATGAAAATACCGCCACCGGAACGAGAAACGTGGATGCCCCGTACAATAATAAAAATAGTGAATCGGCAGTCTTATACCGGCAAAGCCGAATATAATGTAAATGGTCGAGTCCCAAACCCCGAACGGCCTTTCGGTGACCCGACTATGGGGATCAAACGAACGCTAACAAGACCCAAGCCGGAAGAGGATAGAGTAAGTTACACAGTACCTGCTCTCACTTCTGAAGAACTCTGGAGTTTGGCTAATCGGAACATAAAGGAAAGAGGGAGAGGCAGGGGTAAACAGGGAAAGTCGATTCCAGCATTGTTAAGAGCGAGGATACTGTGTCCCAAGTGTAGTAAGCCCATGTCGGTAATGCGGAAAGAAGCTGGTAGCGATGAGGTATTCTATTTTTGCCGGGCACACTACTGTCCCTGGATAAAGAATCCCTGCAATTACCGAAAATTCATTCCGGCATCATGGGATGACAGTATCTGGAATGATTTATGCTGCCTGCTTCGTAACAACGAATGGTTAGAAGCACAGCTTGGAGAAGAGCAAAACCGCTTAAAGGATAAAGATAAACTCATTCAGTTGGAAGAGGCTAAAAGCAGACAAGCTAAACAGAGGCTAACTAGGATACAGGATGGTTGGGAGAAAGATGTTTATACAGATGCTGAAGCGGGAGGTAAGGTTAAAGAACTCCGACAGATAATTGCTAACACTGAACAGGAAATAGAAAACATTAATACTATGTACATGCGGGAAAACTTTAATTTAGATTCTTTGCGCCAAGAACTTTTATCCTTACGGTCACAGAATCTGGAGGAAGCTAGCTTCGAAGAGAAAGCAGAACTTATTGCCCGTCTGGGCGTGAAGGTAATACCTACCGAGGATCTTAAAACACGTCGCATCTGTTGTCGACTAAACTTTGAAAACGCTCTAAAAAAGGGAGGTGAAAATGGTTTAACAAAAGTGACCTTTGGTGGACGGTAGGGGACTTGAACCTCTGACCTCTGCGATGTCAACGCAGCGCTCTAACCAACTGAGCTAACCGCCCACCGATACAACAATAATTTTACTAGATGCCTTCTCTACCGTCAAGCCACTCAGCACCACTAGCCTATTCTCAGTCTTGCTAGACCCTGGGCACAATGCCCAAACTCCAGCCACTCACAACCTCGGCAGATTTCAGCTACATCCCGCAATGTCAATTTTTCCCTTATCCTCATCCAAGCTTTAGCCGCCGGCATTTGTGCCCCAACTTCAAAACCAAGCCTCTGCAGCACTTCCAAATCTCGGGTTCTCACCTTCGACTCAGAATCCGCCTCTTTCAGGCATTTATTACCTTTATTGTAGGGGCATGAGGCACAGATAATATCACACTCAGTGATAACGGTTATGGGGAAGGTGGAATTAGTATCTAATTCTTTAACCACCTTCCCCATCGTGACTATAAATTCCTGGCTATACCCTAAGCCTCGGAAGCCTAATATGCACAAGAGATGATGAGCGCGAATCTCTAGGGAAGGCGCCACTTCGCCCATTTATCTCTGTCTACCTCTCCATTGTAAGCTTGCTTGGGAGTCACTCCACGGGCAATAGATGCGGCCGCGACAGCTTTAACAATATCGCCGATTATGAAGGGAAAAGCCCCCATCCCCAAGAGAGTAATAAAGGGGGCTGGTGCTCCACCCACCAGGTTGAGCCATAGCCCAAGCCAAAGTAGCCCCGGAACATAAATCAGAACAAAATTGGCAAAGAGCATCAGCCCAAGCATACTGACAAAGCTTCTTGACCTGACATACCTATCGGTGAAATGACCCAAGAATAAAGCGGCTATAATGAAGCCGATAATATATCCCCCAGTAGGACCAGCAAGAATACCAATGCCGCCAGCACTAAATATAGGCATACCAGCTTGAGGAGCAAACCAGGGAACCCCAGCGGCACCAATTCCGGCATAGATAGCTAAACTGGCGCCTCCCCACCACCTTCCCAGTAGCACCCCGGCGAGGAGCACGGCAAAGGTTTGACCGGTTATTGGCACCGGGCTCCCCGGAAGATAAAATCTAACCTGAGCCACCAGCCCGGTGAGAACAGCTATACCTAATGCTAAAGCTAATTTCTTCGGTATACTAAGTTCATATCGCCATTTAAAGGCGTCATATTTGGCTCGATTTAATGTGGTAACTATCTCCAATCTATCTCCTCCTGTCTTTTTATACTCATAAACGAAGTGGAAATTTACATTACGGTTACTCTCCTTTCGCTAAATAAAATGAATGGAATCAGTATCGCCACCAAGTAACTGAATATGAACCAGCGATACTCACCTATACTCTAAGATTTTGCCGGCATTACTGACTTGGCTTCGAGCTACCGATAAGGGTAATCTCAATGTTCCGGCCACAACGAGGGCAGGTTGTATTAAGGGTTATCGGCTGCTTCATTACTCGTTCAGCAACCGCCGTAATTATTGAGTCGATATTATCTAAACGGTGGTCTAACAAATCCAGACGCTTTTTGATACGCTCAACATCCGATGCTTGTTCTTGTCCCACTACACCAGGTTCGTTTTCCAGTACCAAAGCAGCACCCTCCGATAGACATGATTGCACTAATTATATGTGAACGATGACACTATGTCAAAATTTTTTTAGACTGTTTATTGACCTCACCCCCTTTAGTTTTTATCTGGTAACCCCATCCCCCTTTATCCCCCTTCCCCTTGATAAGGGGAAGGGGGTATGATTGTATTAAGAGAGGCTTCGCCTCTCTTTAACTCTCCTTTAGTATCTCCCTCCTTGAAAGGAGAGGGGAAAGTATTAAAAAAGAAGGGCTACGCCCCTCTTTTGCCTACACTCCCTATTCCTTTAGTAAGGGAAATGGGCCAGAGGGATGGGTGCTAAACAATCTCAAGGATAAGTATTGATTTACCTAAGCGAGATGCCGTATACTAATCTACACAACGAAACAATAAGGAGGTACCCCAAATGCCTGAGGAGGTAGTCGGTAATGTAACTGACTTCTTTGCCCAACCCGTGGTCGCTGGCATCGAGTTAACATCAACCTTAAAAGTGGGTGACACAATCCACATTAAAGGTCACACTACTGATATTGAACTCAATGTTGACTCAATGCAGATTAACAATGTAAATGTTAATCAGGCTAAAGTCGGTGACCTCATTGGTATCAAAGTTAGTGAGCGAGTGAGAAGAGGGGATACAGTCTATAAGGTTATCGACTGAAAATCACCGGCGGCAGGATTTATTCGGGCTACTGGATAAACTATGAGCTGGCGCCTACCATTGGGCTATCGCCCAGATGAAACACGCCCTAAGCCTGGGGCAAATTGTTCATTTCGGCTCGGAGAAGAGCCGTGTCTTTGAGTGGAAATCACAGGACGGTAATGCCGAGAGGTCAGGTCTAAGATTGAGCTATTATCCATTAAACTTCCAAAGTTGGCGGCCGTTTAAAGGCATTTAACAATTAGCCTATGCCCCTGAGCAAATTAGCCATTTCAATGGCACTCGTTGCCGCATCAAAACCCTTATTCCCAGCCTTAGTTCCGGCCCGTTCAATAGCTTGCTCCAGAGTATCAGCGGTGATTACACCATAGATAACCGGTAGCCCGGTCTCCAAGCCTACCTTAGCAATACCCTTAGTAACCTCAGCCGCAATATATTCAAAGTGCGGTGTCCCACCACGAACCACAGCCGCCAGACAGACAACAGCATCATACTTCTTAGTCTGGGCTAATTTCTTGGCTATTAGTGGGATTTCAAACGAGCCTGGTGTCCAGGCGATATCTATATCATCCTCCCTAACACCATGACGAATCAGGGCATCCTGTGCCCCCTCAAGCAGCTTCTTAGTAATAAACTCGTTAAAACGGGAGACAACCAGTCCAAACCTCAATCCCTCCCCTAATAACTTACCTTCAAAATGTTTACTCATTACTTCCTCCTTATTATATGATTATAAGCTGCCTTAATTACTGGCGGTATCCTCTACTCCTAAGTGGTGACCTAACTTCTTCTGTTTTGTCTCCAGGTAATAACGGTTATAAGGATTGGGAGAGGTGACAATGGTTATTGTCTCCACCACCTTTAGCCCGTAACCCTCTAAACCAATCACCTTCTTGGGATTATTGGTAAGTAGCCGAATTTTATGTAAACCCAGGTCAGCTAGAATCTGGGCACCAATGCCGTAATCCCGCAGGTCTGGGGGTAACCCCAAGGCTACATTAGCCTCTACAGTATCCATTCCTTTATCCTGAAGAGCGTAAGCAAGTATCTTATTATGGAAGCCAATACCCCGCCCCTCCTGCCTCATATAGAGGAAAACACCTCGCTCCTCTTCAGCAATACTCTGCATCGCCAGAGCAATCTGCTCACCACAATCACAACGAAGACTACTAAATACATCGCCAGTAAGGCATTCACTATGAACACGGACTAAGACTGGCTGCTCAGTGGATATATCACCCATTACCAAAGCTAATTGCTCATCAGTGTCTATATCACTTCTATAGGCAATAACGGTGAACTCCCCGTATTTCGTCGGAAGCTTTGCCTCAGCTACGCGGTGTACCAGCTTTTCATGACGTCGGCGATAGGCAATAAGGTCAGCCACAGTAGCTATTTTAATGCCAAACCGGTCTGCCATTGCCTCAAGCTGGGGTAGCCGTGCCATAGAGCCATCGTCATTCATAATCTCACAGACAACGCCGGCGGGGTAGAGACCAGCTAGCCTGGCCAAATCAACTATAGCCTCAGTATGTCCCGACCGCACCAGAACACCACCCTCTCTCGCCCGCAGTGGAAACATATGCCCCGGACGAACCAGGTCCTCAGGCTTGGTGGTTGGGTCAAGTATTCCTTTGATTGTCTCGGCTCTATCTGATGCCGAAATACCGGTACTTACCCTATGCTTAGCTTCAACAGACACCGTAAAGGCAGTAGAAAACCGAGCGGTGTTATCGCCTACCATCAGGGGAATCCTCAGTTCATCTAACCGCTTACCGATAATAGGCAAGCAAATCAATCCCCGGGCGTGCTTAGCCATAAAATTGATAGCTTCAGCCGAAACCTTCTCCGCCGCCATAGCTAAGTCGCCTTCATTCTCCCTACCCTCATCATCAACAATAATGACGAACTTGCCCGCCTTTATGTCCTCAAGAGCTTCAGCAATGCTTGATATTGCCATACGTACCTCCAATGGCAAATGATTTAGATCAACCTATAAAAAACCATGTTCCTGCAAAAACTCAGTGGTCACGCCCGCAGCCTGAGACTGGCTAAGTTGCTCCACATATTTAGCCATAATATCAACCTCCAGATTAACCAGGTCACCCACCTGTCTGCTGCCCAGAATAGTATGCCGGCGAGTATAGTCAACCACAGAAACCCAAAATGAGCTGACATCTTTAGTCACCACGGTTAGACTAACCCCATCAACAGCAATAAAACCTTTCTCTACGATATAATGCATCACTTGAGGGGAAGCTTCAAATCTAATGAGCATTGCCTCACCGTTCCAGGTAACTGATGCTACCCTCCCGGTAGCATCAACATGACCCTGTACTAAATGCCCGCCCAACGGCCCACCTAATGCTAGAGGCAACTCCAAATTAACCATATCACCAACTGACAATAGACCAAGGTTTGTCTGCTTCAGTGTCTCTGGCATTATGTCAACAGAGAATGAATGGGTATTGAAGCTGGTTATGGTCAGGCATACCCCATTTACGGAGACACTCCCGCCTAGCTCTATTTTCCGGATAACATTGCTCGCAGTAATAACAAGACTTCTAGGTGGCGCTGAAGCAACTTTACCCATCTCTTCTACAATCCCGGTAAACATCTCACTCCTCGGTTAATGCTAAATTTCAGCCACTTCCGCTTTTGCCGCAACATAACCGCTAACCATCAAATCCTCACCAAACCTTTCCACGCTGATGCGCTCCAATTTGAGTGAGTCAACTACTTTATCAACCCCCCTGCCACTGACAGCCGTCTTCGCCTCCTCACCACCAATGATAATCGGGGCAATAAAGGCAATAACCTTATCCACCAGACCGCCGTCAAACAGAGAACCAAGAAGAATCCCGCCACCCTCTACTAAAACACTGGTAATTTCCCGCTCACCCAAGGCTTTTAGCAGTTTCTCCAAATCTACCAGTCCTTCTGCCGAGGGCAACTCTAATAGTTCAGCTCCAACCTGAGTAAAGGCTCTTGCCCCCTCCGGTGTGACTGGCCGTCCCAATGCCAGGAGTGTCCTCCCCGGTTCACTAAATAGCTGAGCAGTCGGTGGCGTGTGCCCTTTACCATCAACAATTACCCGAAGCGGTTGATTCCTTGCCGTGCCTCCCCTTCCCCCACAACACCTACAGGTAAGCAGCGGGTCGTCAGCCAAAACCGTATTTACTCCCACCATAATTGCATCGGTGGTATAACGCAGATTATGAACCTGCTTCCTTGCCTCCTCACCAGTAATCCACCTAGAATCACCACTCTTAGTGGCAATCTTACCATCCAGGCTTATGGCAAATTTGGCAGTAACAAAGGGCATGCCCGTAGTAATAAATTTAGTATAGGCTTCATTAATCTGTTTAGCCTCCCCCTCATGCTCACCGACATATGTCCTAATGCCTTCCTGCTCCAGCTCGCCTTTACCTCGCCTGGAAACCATGGGATTTGGGTCAAACATAGCCAGATGAAGCTCAGTGATACCGGCAGTAATGATTGCCTCAGTACATGGTGGTGTCCGACCGTAATGGCAGCATGGCTCCAGAGTAACATACATCACGCCTCCCCTAGCTTTTCCACCGGCCTGCTCTAGCGCTAAAACCTCAGCGTGTTGAGAGCCGACCGGTTGTGTATAGCCTTGTCCCACTACCGTATCATGGCTAACTACTACCGCCCCCACCGCCGGGTTAGGGCTAACTTGACCTAGAGCTAGCTTAGCCAGGGAGAGTGCCTGCTCCATATAGTCCATACTATTGTCATTCTAGCACCTACTTCTGAAAAAGTGCAACTAAACATCCCATTAATTGCTTTAACCCAAAACATTAGGAGAGCTAGGTTTTAATCCCAGGCTCTCCTAACTATACTGCCAGACTCTAGTTAAAGTATATCGACAGTTTACTATATGATGCTATACACCACCTGAACGGTTAGGCGGACTTCGGTCTCACCCGGGCTGATAGGGGTAGTCGGTGCCAGAGCTGGAACTCCCTCAGCCATTGCATAATACTCACGAGGGACAGGAATATAACCACCACTCTCACTAATATAGATTGGTTTACCTAACTCCACCCCAGCCAAATCGGCTAACTGCTTCGCCTTGGCTTCGGCATCAGCCATCGCCTTTTTCCTGGCCTCCTCATTGTAGCCAGTCGGGTCATCAACGGTGAAACTGATGCTATTTATCCGGGTATAATCTCCACCAGCTTCAGCCACGGCATCAATAATAACCCCGGTGTCATCCAACTCTCTAATCTTAACCGTCACTATATTGGTCACCCGATAGCCAAGCAGTATCTCCCTATCCTTTTCCCACCTCTTCACCGCTTGGATACTAAAGCGCTGAGTCTTAATATCCTTCTTAGCGATGCCATAGTCGTCAAGAACGCCCATCACCGCTACCATAGCCTCAGCCGTCTGCACCTGTGCCTCAGCCACGGTCTTCGCTTGGGCCTCTACACCCAGGCTAAGGTTAGCCACATCAGGGACGACACTGACCTCTCCTTCCCCAACTACCCATATCCCAGTGTTCTGCTGACTAAGAATTATATTACCACCCGCAGGTAATGCCTCCGGACTTTCAGGTAATGCCTCCGGACTTTCAGGTAATGCCTCTGGAATTTCCGGAAAACCGAAGTCTCCAGTACACCCAATTGCCCCCACACTAAGTACTACCAGTAGTGCCAAACCGATAGCCAGCCATAGTTTCCTTCTCATTCTCACCCCCTCAAATTAAAATTAACCATAAGGTTTAGTAATATCTACTATCATAATATAACGCAGAAACTGGATTTTAGTTAGCACTACTATATATTCTACTCCAAATCTCAACGGAAAGCCAAACTGGAAGGATAAAGAGCAATAAGATATGATATAATGAGGTTTTAGTAAAGGGCTTAAAAGGGGCAGCTATCAAGTGAGATTTTTTCTCCGTGAGATTCTGGGAACGCTCATACTGGCGCTAGTAATCTTCTTACTTCTCCAAGCCACAGTGCAGAGCTTTATTATCTTCGGCTCCAGTATGGAACCTGGTCTTCACGACAGACAACGACTATTAGTAAATAAGGTGACTTATGTCTTCCACGAGCCTGAATGGGGTGACATGGTTGTATTTCAGTCACCTAATAACCGACAGACCGACTTTATCAAGCGCATTATTGCCTTACCCGGCGACACTGTAGAAATAAAGATGGGTATCGTATATGTTAATGACTCACCACTGGATGAACCCTATATTAACAACCAACCCAAGTATAAGCTCCCCACCACAAAAATCCCGCAGAATGAGTATTTTGTTCTTGGTGACAATCGCAATAATAGCAACGATTCCCATAATGGCTGGACAGTGCCACGCCAAAATATAATCGGTAAAGCCTGGTTATCAATCTGGCCACCAGGCCAGTGGGGGCTGGTTACTAACTACTCGTTACAAGAGCAATTAACCACCGCTACACCCAAACAGGTGGCTGGAGTTTATGTATCGGTAGATGAAAGGGGGTAAGGTTGATAAAGGATGTAGAAGAAATCTTTCACCAGTCAGGGGCGATACTTAAAGGACACTTCCGGCTCACTTCCGGGCTTCACTCTCCTATCTACTGGGAAAAGTTCCGAGTTCTACAATACCCAGACTATACCGAACAGCTCTGCCGCCTGATTGCTGACCACTTCCGGCAACAAAGAATTCAGGTAGTAGCGGGGCCCACTACCGGTGGCATTATCCTGGCTTTTGAAACGGCGAGACAGTTGGGAGTACGCGGCATATTTGCGGAAAAGGAGGGTGCCACCGAAAGGGCTTTCAGACGAGGCTTCAGCATTAATTCAGGTGAGCGAGTCCTCATCGTCGATGATATCCTCGCTACCGGCAACTCCATCCGTGAGGTTAAGGCGGCAGTAACCAAGCAAGGGGGCATAGTAATCGGCATAGGAGTATTAGTTGACCGCTCTGAACAGAGAATGGAATTCGGCGTCCCCCTCTTTAGCTGTCACCGTTCAATAACCCCAACCTACCCACCGCAGGATTGCCCCTTATGTGCCGCCAAAATTCCCTTGGTCAAGCCGGGCAGCCGCCAAAATCCACCAGGCTAAAATCGACTCCGACCGAATTGCCACCAGATTCCCTGCTTCAGCTAGAGCAGGCTAGTCTGTTGGATTTACCCTCTTTCAAAGAATGAAGGTTATTAAAAACGCCTAGTGAGGTTGTTTTATTGACCTCATCCCCTTTAGTTTTTATCTGGTAACCCCATCCCCCTTTATCCCCCTTCCCCTTGATAAGGGGAAGGGGAAATGATTGTATTAGGAGAGGCTTCGCCCCTCTCTTATCTACACTCCCTATTCCTTTAGTAAGGGAAGCGGGTCAGAGGGATAGGTTACCAACTAGTCTCTATGGTAAGATATTCTAAACCAGCAAGAATTCAGACTTAGGGAGGTTTGCAATGGATACCACAGCCCTGATTGCCATTATCGTAGTCGTTGCCATCATTGGCATTTTGCTCGCTTATTACCTTGCCAAGCTAAAGTTTGAGATAAGATTCCGGCAGTGGCGAGAGACTGAGAGGCAGAAATGGGAAGTAGAAATTGAGAAAGCCCGAAAGGAGGCAATTGCTCAGAGCCGAGCCGTATTAGGTGGTAAATTTGTGGAGCAGCTAGCACCATACCTCCCTCAGTTTAGGTATGACCCGACTGAAGCCCGCTTTATCGGCAGCCCCATAGACCTAATCGTCTTCCCCGGACTGGCTACCGGTAACCCCCAGGAGATAGTTATCATAGAGGTAAAAACGGGCAAAAACAGTCAGCTTACTCCTGAAGAAAGAAAAATCCGTCAGTTGATTGAGGACGGTATGGTACGGTGGGAACTCATTCAGCAATCTACTGAGCAAGAGACACAATAGCCTAACGGCCATCGGTTCATCTCTGTTTGAGTGGTCTTGACAAACCAATCAAAAGGTGTATAATAAAGCTCCAACATGTGAAACGACCTTAAAACAGCTGAAATAGAGTTAAAGAAAATGAACTTCATAAGGGGCACTACAACCGCTTGATAACAAGGCGGTTGACGATGCCCTTCGTTATTTGCTCTCGATTTGTCAAACTAACCAACAAAGGAGGGGTGAGATGAAGAGGTCAAAACTTCTAATTGCTGTAACCACCCTAACACTAGTGGGGGTAATGTTTGGTGGCTGTGCTAGTAGGCCACCGCAGGCTAACTTCGAAGCTAGCGTCACCAGTGGGCAGGCACCTCTCAGCGTAACGTTGTCTAATACATCCATGGATGCTGACGAATTCCAGTGGGACTTCGGCGATGGGACCACCATGGTCACCAGCACAACAGAAGAACCTGCTGCCCACGAGTACACCAAGGACGGAACCCATACGGTCACTCTGACAGCAATCAAGAAAGCGACGCTGGAAAGTGACACCGCGACTCTAACCATTACGGTAGCCCCCGGTGCCCCGGATACAGTGACCCTTTCACCAATTGCCGTCGCCGCAGGCGGAACAGAACAACTCGAAGCTATGGTCACCGACCAGTACGGCAACCAAGTGAGCGATGTAGAAGTGGTCTGGACCGTGACCGACGAAGATGTAGCTTCGGTAACGCAGGCGGGCCTTCTTACGGCAGGTGAAATGGTCGGGTCTTTCGTCGAGGTGGTTGAAGTTCAGGTAACACAGGGAGAGGTGGTTCGCCTGGCCGTAGCTTCGGTTGACATCACGCCCGGCCCACTGGAGCAGGTGGTCATTGCCCCGAATCTGGCAGACATCGGTATGGAGATAACACAGCAGTTCGTGGCCGTGGGGGCGGACAAGTATGGCAACCGCATCTCTGGCTTGAGTTTCACCTGGAGCGTGCAGAACGGCGGCGGTACCATTAACAGTAGTGGCCTTTTCACTGCGGGAGACACTCCCGGCACCTACGGGGACTCAATAAAAGCCGAGGCTGCACAAGATAGTATCACCCGCTCGGGCACAGGCAGCGTCACCGTGTGGCCTGACCGTATCGCTTTTATCTCCATGCAGAATGATGACCAGTGGGATATATATACTATGGGCGTAGATGGCACCAATGTCGAGCGCCTCACGACCACGCCCGCAACGGAATGGGGTTTTTCATGGTCTCCTGATGGGCAACGCCTTGTCTACGATTCCTACTGGCGCGGCGACGGAATCCTAATAATGAACGATGATGGCAGCTGGATAGTTCGTCTTCTTAGCCATGAGGAAGAGACAGTCAACATCTTCCCCTCGTGGTCCCCTGATGGAAGCAAGATTGTCTTCGTTAAGGCCACCCCGACTGATGAAGGTATCGAAGACCTCGACATATTTGTGATGGATGTAGACGGAGGCAACGTGACACAGCTTACCGATACACCTAATGCAGATGAATGGGTACCCGCGTGGTCTCCTGATGGAAGCAAGATAGTGTATGATTATACTGCTGGACGTAATGGGGACATCTATGTAATCGATGCTGACGGCTCGAATCCTCGAGCTTTGACAAAACATGCCGATAACGACACCAATCCTGCTTGGTCTCCTGACGGTACTCAAATTATTTTTAACTCCAACCGGGGGGGGGACAACGAGGTCTATGTTATGAATGCCGACGGCAGCAACGTACGTCAGCTCACTTTCAATAAGGCTAGAGGTCGCTACTATGTATATGATGGAATGCCCGCCTGGTCACCTGATGGTACTAAGATTGCTTTTATGTCCACCCGAGGTGGGGAGACTGAGGGGGAAATATATGTAATGGATGCCGATGGTGGTAATGTAATCCGTCTTACCGACAACTCGCTTGCGGATAGACAGCCTTACTGGGCGCCTCGTAAGAGGGGCGTTGAGGTTACTGAGGCCGTGGTAATTATCCCAAGCACCATCAGCCTGAAGGCCATGACGACGCAGGAGGTAACTGCCTGGGCCTCCCAAAGGGTGGTACGCATTGAGACGAACCTGGGGGCGGGGTCTGGCTTCATCATTCGTCCCGGCGGCCTAATCTTGACCAACAATCACGTAGTAAGCGACGCTGAGGAGATAACTGTATATCTGGAGGATGGCACCAGCTACGCCGGTACTATTGAGGCAAGGGACTTAGTGCGCGACCTAGCAGTTGTCAAAATCGAAGCCGCTGATCTTCCCTACTTAGAGTTGGGGAACCTCAGTCAAACTAGTTTGGGGCAGCAGGTGATTGTGCTCGGCTATCCTTTGGGGGCAGAAACCATCGCGGTTACCAGCGGCCTTGTCTCAGCAATTGAATTCGACGGTGGCCGCAATATTCTCTGGGTGCAGACGGATTCAGTCATTAACCCGGGAAATAGCGGCGGGCCGATGTTGAACCTCCAAGGTGAAGTTGTCGGAGTGGTCTCGGCCAAGTTGGTCGGTTTTGGCATAGAAGGCGTGGGCTTCGCTATCTCTGCCAATACGGTGAATATTTATCTCTCTAGACTCGAGGCTGGGGAAACAATTGTGGCATTTAGCTAAGGCTAAATAGTAATTCGCCAGGCATCTAGAATCCCAAAAAGGTGGGCTGATGACATAGGGGATACAGCGAGGGCACTGGAACTACTTAATATATGGCGGTGGCTGGTGCCCTTTTTTGGTTTAAGGTGGGGATGTGTAGTGCGCTAAGCTAGTCAAGAAAAGAGGTGTGTGGAAATGAAGCGAATCTGCAATCTTCTAATCGTCGTGTTAACGCTCTCACTTGCCGTGGGAACCGTCGGGTGCACCGCTAAGTTTGAGATGAGCTCGCTCGAGGTGTCGCCGGAAGTCTGTCTCCCTGGCGACACCGTCAAGGTATCGGCCACCCTAGCTAATACCGGTAACGCCCAGGGTGACTATGTGGCAGAGTTCCTGGTAAATGGCACCGTGGAGCAGACGCAAACCTTCACCCTTGAGCCAGGGTCGTCACAGTCTCACTCGTTCACATTGGTGAAGGGCAAGCCTGGTAGGTATGTTGTGCAACTTGGGGAGCTTACAGCGCCGTTCACGATACTTGGAGTGCGCAATCTCAAGATATCACCCTCTGAGGTTGAAGTAGACCAACTAGTTACGGTAACCGCCGATCTGCAGAACGTAGCCGAAACTCAAGCTACCTACCACAGTCGCCTGCTGTTCCAAGGGAAAGAGGTAGAGGCAAAGGACATAACGGTGGCCGGCGGCTCGACAGAGAAGGTGACTTTTATGTTCTTCCTAACCACGCCGGGGATGCACAAGGTGGGACTCCTGGGCCTCTCAGGCTTCTTAAAGGTGCTCAAACCAGCAGAGTTTAAACTTGTCAATCTCGACATCGCTCCTAATCCAGTCAAGGTGGGAGGACAGGCAACGATAACGATAAGCATTGAAAATGCGGGGGAAGCTGAGGGCACTTATACCGCTAATCTGGTAGTGGATGGACAAGTTGAGCAGACAAGTGATGTTACACTGGCAAGTGGCACCACGAAGTCAGTGCCCCTTGTAACATCCAAAGATTCACCTGGTAGCTATAACATTGAAATCGGCGGACAAGAAGCAATCCTTAAAGTGGTACAACCCGTGCGATTGGAAACAGGAACTTTCTTAGTGAGAGAGTTGTCTGGTGGTAAGGCAAAGTTGAAGATTGAAAATGAACGAGACTTAGATGCAGTTGTGGTACTATCTTCGCTTGAAGAGCCAACGATTCCTTTGTTGGCTTTTTACGTTCGAGCAGGTGACTCTTACAGAGCTGGAGGGATACGAGGCGGCATTTATGTCATCCAATATGCTCTTGGGAGGGACTGGATTGAAGATTCGCAGAAATTCCTTACTGAAGCTACGTATCAGAGATTCTCGGATGAATTTCGCTTCACCTCAAGGAGCGGTCATTACACAATATGGACGATTTTCCTTGGTGGAGGGGGTGGTGAACCTGCAGGAACCCAACGTGTGGGTGAGGGCGAATTTCCCAAGTTGGGGTAAGAACTACTAGATAGTTAAGCAGAGCTGGTGCCCTTTTTGATGCTTCCTAACCGTAGCCGGGAATGACAAACCAAGCCTCGTTCGCCTAGGTGCCTTCCCTTCGATATTGTCTCAGGCTGCGTTTGATTATTTCCAATAGGCTGGTATGCTCATACATCTCATGCATTCTCTCAGCCAGTTGGAGCATTCTCTCGTTAATTTTATTCTGGGCATACCCCAAAGCTTCCAGCCTTTCTTCTATGTCATTTAGTGCTGGTTGCAGCAGCTCTAGGACAGTCTGGAATTGCTGCGCCTTATCTAAATCCTGGCCTAAACTATTAACCTGCAGCTCCAGCTCCGCTACTAGTTGCTCCTTCTGACGAAGTGACTCTGCCAGTTCTGCTTTCTGAGATTCACTAACCTGTAGCTTTGTGTGCGCTGCACTAGCTGCCCTTTGGCTTTGCTTGGTCTTCAGCTCAAACTCAAGGTGAGCGCTTGCCAGGCAAGCAGTGCAGTAAATGGATGCACCTTTCTCTAGCTCAGTTCCACACTGAGAGCAAACGAGATGGTGAGGCTGGTTCTGTTTGGTCGAGCGGCACTCCTTGCAATGGCTGGGAAAGGTAAAACCTTTCAGCTCATAGAACTCTTGCTCACTCTTGGTAAACACAAACTCTCTATCGCATTGGCGACAGGTCAAGTTCATATCATCATCTTTCGACACCTATCAGCTCCTTATGCGAAAGACTCGCCGGGCACGACTTCAAGGTTACAGCTATTCATTCATGTTTCAATATTTGCCAGCAGTATACTCCAAGAAATACCTTAAGTCAACTATATCCCACCAGATTAACACTTTCTCATTATAATGAAAAAGACGCCAATTGGATAGTAGCCTTTTAGCTTCGGCCAAACTCCCTTTTTAATTGCCCGGAGCTGAGGTGAATCATGGTGGGTCGGCCATGAGGACAGGTATGAGGAATAGTAACCTGCTCCAGCTGCCGAATAAGTTCACGCATCTCATCATCGGTTAATGCCTGCCCGGCCCTAACGGCACTATGACAAGCAATAGATATCGCAATACTCTCTGCCCAGTCACCCCCGGATAAGGAATCCAGTACTTCCCTCACCATTCCCGCCCAATCTTTCTTATGCAGCAGCGCGGGCACTGCCCGGACTAAATAGGTTCTATCACCAAAGGACTCAATAGAGAAACCAAAATCAGCTAAGCTTTCATAATGTGATTTCAAAACTTCATCCTGTTTGGAGCTAACCTCAAATGTCACTGGTTCCAGTAACCCTTGAACCTCTACCTTCTGTCGCGCCCTCTGCTCTTTAATTCTCTCAAAAAGAACGCGCTCATGGGCAGCATGCTGGTCAATCAGATATAACCCATCAGGTCCTTCAGCGATAATATAGCTGCTCAAGAGCTGACCTAATACTCGTAGCACCGGCAGAGATACCCCGGGAATCTGGGGAAGTATCGGCAGCGAACCGGCCGGGCTATCAACGCCCCCGGCTGATGTCCACAATACCTCCCTTGGCGCTGATGGTGCTCCATAGGCCGTAGCTGGAGCCTCCATTCTAGGCACTGGCATTAGTTCAATAAGAGCCTGCCGTACTGCCTTCTGGACGGCGTTGAAAACCAGGCGCTCATTCTGGAATTTCACCTCGGATTTAGCCGGATGAATATTAACATCCATTTGTTGCGGCGGTAGTGAGATATCAATAATAGCCACCGGATGTTTTCCCGTCATCAAGAGTCCGTGATAAGCCTCCTCCACTGCCCAAGCTAGCTGCCGACTTGATACCCAGCGGCGATTGATAAAAAAGCTGAGGTAATCCCGACTTGACCGGCTGACGGCTGGTGAGCCTACCATACCCATTACCCGAGGTGGTGAAACCACGGCGCCACCTTCCCATTCCCCATCATGATTACTAATCTCTAACATATTGTGGGCTATCTCTAACCCATAAACCTCGGTCACACTATCTATCAGCTGACCACTACCCGGAGTACGCAGAGTCACCCTGCCATCAATAAGCAAGTTAAATTTAACCTCGGGGAAGGCAAGAGCATATTGTGATACTACATTAGCGATATGGCTATTTTCCGTAGCTAAGGACTTGAGAAATTTTAATCTGGCTGGTACTTTACGGAACAAATTGCGCACGGTAATGGTCGTCCCCCGAGGACGTCCCTGACTCCCCCCATCAGCCACCACACCATCCTTTAAGCTAAGGTAAGTGCCCGACGACTCACCCACGGCGCAGGTAACAATATCTACCTGAGCCACCGCCGCTATGCTGGGCAGTGCCTCCCCCCGAAAGCCAAGGCTAGCAATAGACTCCAAATCCGCCAGACTTCTTATCTTGCTGGTGGTGTATCGGTTAAAAGCAAGCTCCACCTCACCCGAGGGTATCCCCACCCCGTTGTCGGTCACCCTGATTAGGCTCACCCCACTACCCCTCACCTCAACCGAAATCTGGCTGGAACCGGCATCCAGTGAATTCTCCACCAGCTCCTTCACCACCGAGGCTGGTCTCTCCACCACCTCACCGGCGGCAATCTGGGATACTACCTTGGGGTCTAAGATTTTGATTGGCATATTTAGCTAATTATACACGCTTCCGTGTAATTTGTCAATAGTTTTTAAGGAAATTACTCCACCTTCTCCAGGTTAGCCAAGCTAAGTAGCAGCCTCTTTATCCCTGCCCCATCAAACGCCACCACTACCTCATTATCGTCCGTCACCAGCTGACAGCTCACCACTACCCCCTCGCCAAATTGGGCATGGCGGACATGGTCGCCAGTCTTTAATTCCAGGCTAGCAACACTGGGCGCCAAGGGCTTATTCCAGGAATACACAGTCGCCGCTATTTGACTCTCATCCCCCGACCACAAACCACCGCCCGAAATCAGGTCCCGAGGGATATCTTCCAGGAAGCGCGATGGTTTATTTACCGTGCTGCTCCCCATCAGACTGCGGCGGAAGGCACGAACCAGATATACCCTCTGTTCGGCTCTGGTTATACCGACATAACATAAGCGCCGTTCCTCTTCCATCTGTGCCGGGTCATCAAACGACCTAAAATGAGGCAGGATACCATCCTCCATACCAACAATGAACACCACCGGAAATTCCAGACCCTTAGCCTGATGCAGAGTAATCAGGGTTACCGCAGCCACCGTCTCATCAAGTCCATCCACATCAGATACCAGCGTTACCCCCTCCAGAAAGACGGCTAAGCCATCTGAAGGTTTCAGAGTCTTATATTGCTGGGCTACAGTACGCAACTCAAGGATATTGTCCCACCGCTCCTCGCCATCGACGCCACCTAATATATATTCCTTATAACCGGAGCCGGCCACCACCAAATCAATCAAATCAATCAGGTTAGCCTCCCGACTGCTAGTCCTGAATTTCTCCATCAGGTCCAGGAATACGGTCAGTGCCTTAGTGATACGGGGGCTAAAGGGGCCTGGTTTACTTTTTTGTTCCGCCAGAAGTTGTAGTGCCTTATATTCTGAGACACCGATAGACCTTGCCCAACCGGACAGTTGGCTCAGGCTTTGTTGACCAATACCCCGCCCGGGAACATTTATTATCCGGAGCAGGCTAACACTATCGTAAGGGTTCTGGGTAAGCCTGAGGTAGGCAATAACATCCTTAATCTCTCGCCTCTCATAGAAGCGGGTACCAGCCACCAGCTTATAGGGTGTCCCATAACGAACAAATGCCTCCTCAAGAACTCTTGATTGGGCATTAGTCCGATACATCACCGCACAATCGCCCAGTTTAACCTTCCCCTGACCTACCAGATGCTCCACCTCATTGACCACAAACTGGGCCTCTTCCTGCTCGGTATAGGTCTCAACCACCGTAGTTAGCTCACCCACCTCATTACTCGTCCACAAGTCCCTGGGCTTACGTTGCTGATTGGCTGAGATTATATTAGATGCCGTCTCCAGAATCTTCTTGGTCGAGCGGTAGTTCTGCTCCAGCAACACTACTTTAGCCTCGGGGTAATCCTTCTCAAAGCTAAGGATATTACGCAGGTCAGCATGCCGCCAGGAATAGATTGATTGGTCAGGGTCGCCAACCACACATATATTGCGGAATTTCCCGGCTAGTTGCTTAATTAACTCATATTGAACCAAGTTAGTATCCTGAAACTCATCCACCTGAATATGCAGGTATCTCTCTTGATACCGAGACAAGGTCTCAGGGCTTTGCCGGAATAGCTGCACGGCTTTCATTAATAGGTCATCAAAGTCCAGCGCGTTACTTTCCGTTAATAGTTGCTGATAACGCTCATAGACCCGCCCCACCACCTCCTCAAAATAGCTACGACTATGCTGACTATAACCCTCCGTGGTTAACAGGCGACTCTTAGCGGCGGTAATAGCTGAGGCTATAGCCCGTGGGGCATATTGTTTAGGGTCAAGACCTACCCCCTGAATACTGCGCTTGAGCAGGCTTATCTGGTCTTCTTCATCGTAGATGACAAATCTGGGGTCAATGCCTATTGGTCGGCCATCCCGACGCAAGATACGAGCGCAAATAGCATGAAAGGTGCCCAGGGTTAAACGCCCTACCGAGCCACTAACCAGTCGGTGCAGCCTTTCTTTCATTGCCCGGGCAGCTTTATTGGTGAAGGTAACGGCCATAATACGGTAAGGGCTAACGCCACAAACATTAATCAGGTAAGCCACCCGATGGGTAATAACCCTGGTCTTGCCACTACCCGGGCCGGCTAAAATTAGCACTGGTCCGCTAATCGCCTCTACCGCTTCCCTTTGCGCCGGGTTAAGCTCAGCCAGAATATCCATACTATAGCTCATTATAGCATTGGCACGGAGTAGTTGAAAGGAGGTGTTTATTAACCTCACCCCTTTAGACGTTTTCTTGGTAACCCTATCTCCCTTTACCCCCCTTCCCCTTGATAAGGGGGATGGGGTTACCAAACAATCTCATTAATATAACTTGACACGTAGTCAGAAAAGCTCTAAACTATATGTAGATATGTGCATATTGGCTTATACTTTAGCTTGGGAGAAAAGCAATGCAGGACTTGATTAAGGTGATGAAGGCCCTCTCCGATGAGACAAGGCTCAGAATTTTGAAAGTTCTGCTGGAGAAAGAATGCTGTGTCTGTGAGGTTATGCAAGCCCTGGATATATCCCAGTCCCGGGCTTCACGCAACCTTGGCATCCTTCAGAACGCCGGTTTCTTAAAGGTAAGGCGAGACAGAGTATGGATAGTTTATTCCGTGGACTGGCGGACGGCAAATCAATACGCTACCTCTCTGGCTAAGCTGCTGAGAGATTCCCTTGTTAGCAATGAGGTACTAGAAAAGGATAGGGAAAGACTAAAGCACGCCGTACGGACAGGTCCAGGATGCAGACAAGCCACAAAGGGAGTTATTGAACGAATAAGCACCGCGTAGAAAAAGCCAGGAAAGCTAACGCGGGAGAAAGAGGTTTTTAAATGATGACCTTCCTGTTTGTATGTGTGCACAATTCCGGGAGGAGCCAGATGGCCAAAGCCTTCCTGAATAAACTGGCCGCCGGCAAAGTAAGGGCAATTTCAGCCGGCACCGAGCCGGCAGAAGAGGTAGAGCCAGCGGTAGTCAAGGTGATGCGTGAGAGCGAAATAGATATCAGCCAACAGAAACCAAAAGGGCTCACCCAGGCAATGATTAAGCAGGCAGATAAAATAATTACTATGGGCTGTGGGGTGGAGGGGGTATGCCCGGCGACCTTTGTCGAGACCGAAGACTGGGGCATCACTGACCCCAGAGGAAAGCCTCTAGAGAAGGTCAGGGAGATAAGAGGGCAGATTCAAGCCAAGGTACTGGAACTGCTAGAGGAAATACCTTAAGACATGAGCCATACGACGCCAAGCACAGTAGTCGGCAGACTTTCCCTAATAGACCGTTTCCTGACACTCTGGATATTCCTGGCTATGGGTTTTGGGGTGGGTCTAGGCTATTTCGTTCCCCAAGCAGCTGTCTTCATTACATTCTTCCAAGTTGGAACTACTTCCATACCCATTGCGGTAGGACTCATCCTTATGATGTACCCGCCACTGGCCAAGGTGAGGTACGAGGAGATGGGCCCGGTGTTCCGTAACTGGCGGGTGCTTGGGCTTTCCCTAGTGCAGAACTGGCTGATTGGCCCGGTGCTCATGTTCTTTCTGGCTATTATCTTTCTGCGAGCCTACCCCGATTACATGGTAGGGCTTATCATGATAGGGCTGGCGCGCTGTATCGCTATGGTCATCGTATGGAATCAGTTGGCGAAAGGAGATACCGAGTATGCCGCCGGTCTAGTGGCACTCAACTCAGTCTTCCAGATAGTCTTCTTCTCAGTTTATGCCTACATCTTTATCACGGTGCTGCCGGTAAGGTTCGGGCTGGAGGGAGCTGCGGTACATATCACCATCGGTCAGATAGCTGAGAGCGTATTTATCTACCTGGGTATCCCCTTCTTCGGAGGTATGATTACACGCTTTACCCTTATCAAGGCAAGGGGGCGTGAGTGGTATGAGAACAAATTCATCCCCAAGATAAGCCCTATCACGCTGGCTGCCCTTCTCTTTACCATCGTGGTAATGTTCTCCCTTAAGGGCGAGATAATTGTTGAGTTGCCGCTGGATGTGGTACGCATAGCGATTCCGCTACTCATATATTTTGTGCTCATGTTCCTTGTTTCTTTCTACATGGGTAAGAAATTAGGCGCTGACTATCCCAAGACGACAAGCATTGCCTTCACCGCTGCCAGCAACAACTTCGAGTTAGCTATTGCGGTGACTATAGCCGTGTTTGGTATTGGCTCAGGGCAAGCCTTTGCCGCCGTCATTGGACCTCTGGTGGAGGTGCCAGTACTCATCAGCCTGGTAAACGTAGCTCTCTACTTTCGGCGAAGGTTTTTCCGAGAGGAATTACAACCGATGATGGTGCCGGATCCGAAGAGCAAAAGTTAGCCTCTGTAACAGCCCTGACCACAGTCGTTGGGTCTCTAATTGAAGTGCCTGTATTGATTGGCTTAGTCTATGTATCCCTGTGGGCAAAGAGATTCCTGTTTAACAGCGATGGCACGACCAAAGATATTAAGTCATAGTTGCGGAGTAAAAGATCCCTTATCCTGGATTGGGGCAGAATGGTTCACCTCCTGCTTGGTGAGAGCCACCAGGATGGCTACTATTAACATAGCTACTGCTCCTATGGCAAAAGCCATAGTATAACTATTAGTGGCATCAAATATGACCCCTCCCGTAGCCGAACCAATAGCTGCCCCTATAACAAATCCCACATCTTGTGTCCCCAGTATTACCCCAAGATTACGCACTCCAAAAATATCAGCGGCCAGCGTACCGACAGCAACACCAAGACCTCCCCAAGAGAAACCAAAAACTATAGCAACTAGATATAGCATCCATAAGTCATGTGCCCAGATTAACCATACCAGTGCTCCAGCGCGAAACAGAGCACAGATGATACCGGGCACTTTTCTACCTATAATGTCTGAAACCCTACCGGTTAGTACCCGGGATAGAATACTGGAGCCACCCATTATACTAAGGATAGTTGCCGCCTCAGTGGTTGAAATACCCATATCAATAGCATAAGGCACCACATGAGTTAATACTAAGTATAAGGACAAACCTGAAAATAACAAGACAGCCCAAATAAGCCAGAAGCTCCTGGTTCTAAAAGCCTGTAATAATGAAAATCCAGTCAATTGAGAGCTCTCGTCTCTATCCCTTACTTGTGTTCTGGCTACATCTGATTTTACTCCGTCAGGTAGAGCCCCAATTTCACTGGGGTCATTTCGTAGTAGTATAGATAGGGAAATGATAACCAACCAGGCAACCAGCCCCATTACAATAAAGGACATACGCCACCCAAAATTAGAAATAAGATAAGCGGCAAACGGTGCCATAACTATTGCCCCTAAGCCACCCCCGGAGCCAGCAATCCCTAGGGCAATCCCCCGCTTCTTATCAAACCACCTTGAGACAGCCGATATTACCACTGCATAGGTTCCAGCGGTCCCTATAGCTAACAACAGACTGTAACTCAGGAATAGTTGCCACAGGGAGTCGGTCTGGCTGGTGAGTAACAGGCTTAAGCCAGTTAATAAGCCCATTAAGAAAAAAACAAGTCTTGGCCCATATCTATCCAGGGCCCAACCACTCACTATGGCAAAAACAGCAGAAAGTACCATGTAAACAGAGAAGATACTGGAGGTGGCTGCTCGAGTCAGTTCAAATTCACTCTCCAGGGATTTGAAGAACACACCAAAAGAAAGGCGGATGCCCATAAGAGTAGCGGCAGCAACCAGAGAGGCGGCTACTATTACCCAGCCGTAAAAAATCCTATCTTTAATGCTTAAAAACAATGGTAATAATATCCTCTTACTAGCCACTCATCCAGTGGCAGAAACTTCCCATTAAGGTTACTGGCTCTACCCTATTGGAGTCAAGCGTTGGTGTCACTACTAACTTCCCCTTACAAGGAGAGGCGAAACAGGGTGATGGGACTACAGAATGACATTCCCGGGACATAAAATGATTTTTAGAAAAAGACTAAGCATTTACAACCTAGTCATGATAGATATACAAGGGATTCCTATCAGTTATAAGCCTTGCTTGCTTGGACAGCTCCTCTCTCAGGTGTTTAGGCAAAGAAAACATCCCTTGGTGGGTTAACCCATCGTAGAATTTCAGCCTGGTTAGCGAGCGGGCTAGAATCCGGCTATCCACCTCAGTGGCGGAAAACAGAACCGGGTTAAGACTCAACGAGGCAAGATAAAATCCCCACGGACCACCAAAAGAAGGAACATCCGTCTGACAAGGACAAACTATAGGAAAAACGCTCTTCAGCGTACTATTGACCGCAGTAAGGTTTAATAGCTCAGTCCAGACTGCTGACCCAGCTTGAACACAAATAATTCTGTTCGCAGTAAGCCTGTCTTGAACTAACTGATAAAACTCCTGGGTGTAGAGTAAATAAGCTTGACCCCTCTCTATAGGGTCAGGCAAATCAATGATGATTATGTCAAATTCCTCCCTACACCTAGTCAGATAATCTCTGGCATCAACATGGTATAGCTCGGTTCGCTTATCTTCAAAAGAGCCCTGGCTATGGTTAGGCAGAAATTTTTGGCAGATAGCTACCACCTCTTCATCAATATCAACCATCACCGCCCTTTTCACCGTATTATGTGACAATACCTCCCTGAGGGTAGCGCCTTCACCGCCACCAGCAATAAACACTGTCTCCGGGCAGGGATGAGTTATCATCGCCGGTTGAACCAATGCCTCGTGATAGATAAACTCATCAACCTCACTGGATTGAATCTTGCCATCCAGTACCAAGCATTGACCAAAACTACCACTGCGAATAATTTCGATAGACTGGAACTTCGTCTGCCCGCTATATAGCACCTCCTTATTGCAGTCCTTCAGTTCCAAAAGTAAATGTTTTCCTAGTGCATTCAATCACCTGCCCTCCTTAGAAGATTTTTATTAGTGCCTGGTCTCTAAGCCAAACCAGGCAACCTCTACCGTTAATCAAACTGCAAACCAGATTTTATAATAATATCTATTTTTTAGTAATGCCCCCCGGATGCCCACCACTATTTCCCTATGCCATATACTACTATTTCACTATTTACAGCTACTATGAATGAGCTACAATTAGTTTACCACTAACCCATCTAATAGGTGAGAATAAGGCTAACCCCTTGCTGCCGTGAGCTGAAATTTGATGAAAAGTTTGGCAAATTATAAAAATCTAACAATCAGGATTTCCCGGCTGGTAACTTTTGAGCAGAACAACCACAACGGTTACAAGTATCTCTTCGTGGTGAAGACCGATGAGATACCCGGCTGTTCGGCCCATGGCTCAACAATTTCGGAGGCTTTGAATAACTTCCAAAAAATAGCTAAGTTATGGCTGAAATGGTTTGATAATACCCTTCCCTAAAATACACCAGGTTGGCTTTCTTTAATTGGCTAAACCCAGCCCCTGATATACCGCCGGAAAATTGAAGTGCTTTCCCACAATTTCGGTAAGCTTGGGCAGCTTCTTCTGCTGGTTAAATCTGGTCTTATTTAGAGCGTCTTCAATCGCCGCCACTGTAGCTGTGGTATCGCTCTCGACTACAATAATAGGAACTTTCTTATCCTCGGCTCTATGCTGAACCGCCGGGGTTGGTGCTGTATTACCACTGAGAATAAGACACCTCACTGAGGTCTCTAGAGCCGCCATTTGCATATCCGGGCGTCTGCCGCTGACCACTACTGCCTTATTGGCTTTACGGCCAAAGTACGCCGGACCAGGGTCAATAGCCATTGCCCCAAGCATAAAGTTCTCCACTAGCTCTACCGATTTCTCATCTGAGTTTAATATTTTCCCCTGAAGGTGCTCAGCCAGCTCGCCGATAGATAATGTAAATAGGGTTCTGTCCTCAGGGAGTACCCCCAGTATATTTAGCCCAGCTTCACCAAACCGAGAGGATAGCTCACCACGCACACTGTCTAACTGACTTCCAGGCACCTTATTCAATACTACACCCAGTAAATACTTTTCCAAATCCTGGTAACTATTGTTAAACTTTGCCTTAGATACCCCTTTAGAATAGCCTTCCACAATAATCACCTTGGCACCCAGTGCTTCTACTAGGCTCGGTTCAGAGACACCCTCGACAATAACCACATCCTTATCCCGGGAAACCTGGGCACAGGCTTCCTTAATCCTGTTTGCCAAATTGTCCTGACCACTAATAACCGGGCAAATACTATCTACAGATTCACCTAATTTAAGAATTTGCTTCATGAAAAGGGCATCGTTGTCAATGCCTTCTGTTGGTAAATTGTCAACAAAAATTGGTTTTAAAAAGCCCACCTTCTTGCCATTATCCAGCAAATGCTTACCCAAGCCAGCACAAATTGTGGTCTTACCTACGGCTCCGGCGGAAGAGGTTATATATAAGGCAACCAAGCTACACACCTCCATTACATTTTATAAAACTCGAATGTGCCATCCTATTATAACTGCTTGCGCCTCACTGGTAAAGAAAAGCCAAGAGAGAAGGTTACCAATGCATTTGATGAGAACAAAACTTTGCCTAATATAGCCGACAAGGACTATAATAGAACAGCTTAAGGAAAAGGTTAAGCAGCTGCGAAAGAAAAGGGGCTGGTCACAGGAGAAGAAACATGAACTATTATGCCGGCAAGATAATCCGAAATGAGCCTCTTCATGATATGTTTACAGCGGTGACCCATCATTATGATCTGATTAACCACTTCATAACTTGGGGTCTCGATAAACAGTGGCGCCAGCAGGCAGCTAGAGAGTGCTTAACTTCACAACCAGGAAAAGTGCTTGACCTGTGCTGTGGTACGGGTGACCTGGCTATTAATTTAGCCCGGTTAGCTGAGAACAACATAGAACTAACGGGGATTGATTATAGTCAGCCCATGCTTGAGATAGCCGCCAAAAAAGCAGAGTCATTAGCCAGGAAAAGGAATATCTCGTTTATCCACGGTGATGCGGCCAACCTCCCCTTCCCTGACGGATACTTTGATTGTATCGGCATCTCTTTCGCCTTCCGCAACCTAACCTATAGGAACCCAATGGTACAGCGTCATATAGCCGAGGTATTGAGAGTACTGAGGGCTGGGGGCAGATTTGTCATCGTGGAAACCAGTCAACCACAATCGAAGCTAATACGAAAACTTTATCACCTCTATCTGCGTTGGTTCGTCTTTAGGCTGGGATATCTACTCTCCGCTAATAGAGGGGCTTATCGTTACCTATCTGAGTCAGCGGCTCGATTTTACACCTCCGAGAAGCTGAAAGAAATATTGGTCACCGCCGGCTTCCGTCAAGCATCTTTCCGCCCACTCTTTTTTGGAGCTGTCGGTATCTACGTAGCCACTAAGTAAGAACCCACTGTGTTGCCACGACAAGCCCAAAGAAGGGAGTCAGTCTAGATGCCTAAAACTGACCTGGTTTTGCTACATGCGCCCAGCGTGTATGACTTTCGTCAAAAAACGATTCTTTACGGACCGGTCAGTGACCTGATTCCGTCATCTCCGGTCTTTGAGATGTATCCTATCGGTCTAGCCAGTATCGCTGAATACCTGGAGCGTGCCGGGTACCGGGTGCGCATTGTAAATCTCGCCGTGCGTATGCTAAACGATAGGCAGTTTAGTGCCGAAGCAATGATAAAGCGCCTGAAGGCACCAGTCTTTGGCATTGATTTGCACTGGCTAGTCCACTGTCACGGCGCTATTGAGGTGGCCAAAATAGTGAAAAAATACCACCCCGAGGCAAAAGTGATTTTCGGGGGACTCTCCTCCACCTATTTTTATAAGGAACTACTTCAATATCCTGAGATAGACTACATATTGAGGGGAGATTCTACGGAAGAACCTTTCCGCCAGCTAATGGACTGCATAACAAACAAGAGCGAGCCTGAGGCAGTACCTAACCTGGTCTGGCGAGATAGTCAGGGCAAACGGCAGGAAAACCCTTTCCATCATATCCCGGCTGACCTTGGCGATGTGATGAACGGTCACTATAACAACATTGTCCGTTCGGTCATCAGGTACCGCGATTTTGCCAGCTACATTCCGTTTAAGGACTGGCCACGCTACCCTATAATGGCCGTGCTTACCTGCCGGGGCTGTACCCAGAATTGTGTTATCTGTGGCGGTTCCGCCGCCGCATTCCGAAACTTTTATAGTCGAGAAAAACCAGTTTTCCGCTCTCCAGAACTGGTCATCCGAGATGTGAAGCAAATTGAACATCTGAGCCGCGGCCCTATCTTTATTCTGGGTGACCTGCAACAGGCCGGGGACAATTATGGTTATGAGGTTTTACGACTGCTCCAAAAAGAGAGAGTAAAGAACCAGTTCATCTTTGAGCTATTCTCTCCGGCTCCAGGAGACTTTATCCATCAAATGGGCCTATCTTGCCCCAATTTCTGTCTGGAGATGTCCCCGGAATCGCACGACCCGGAAATAAGAAGGGCTTCCGGCAGACACTACTCCACTGAAGCCCTGGAACAAACGCTGAGCGATGTCCTGAATGCTGGCTGCGGGCGACTGGATATATTCTTCCTGATTGGGTTACCGAAACAAACCCCCCAGTCAGTAATGGATACCGTTGACTACTGCGGCTACTTGATGGACAAGTTTAGGGGAGATAAGAGACTTGCCCTGTTTATTGCCCCCCTCTCTCCCTTCCTTGACCCAGGTAGTCTTGGCTTTGAGCAACCAGAGCGCTACGGCTACCGCATCCTATTTCGCACCTTAGAAGAGTACCGCCAGGCACTAGTAGCGCCAAGCTGGAAGTATTCCCTGAACTACGAGACGGAGTGGATGACACGCCAGCAGATTATGGAGACAGCTTATGAAGCCATCCTGCGTCTCAACCGCTTAAAAGCAAAACACGGGATTATCCCCAAACAATTAGCTGAAATGGGAGAGCAGCGCATTGAAGCCGCCCGGGAGATGGCGCACCGCATTGATGATATTCTGTCCCGAGGTAACTACCGGGAGGAATTATCTCGATTAAAACCAGAGATAGACCGGATAAATATGTTCCCGGTGAGTGAAAAGGTACAGTTAGAGTTACCGATGGGGCTGATTAAATTAAAGCCCTGGCGCGCTTTATGGTCTCTTATGAAGAGGCGGTGATTATTCCAGCACCACAGCCGTTCCGTAGGCAAGTATCTCCGACGCTCCCGACATTATCATTGAGGTAGCAAGCCTCATACCGCTATGTGCCCGTAGGCCTGGTCGACTGGAGTGGCTCACGCACACCCAGCAGAAATATTAGGCTTCCCACAATAGTGATGGCAGCATAAGCGATAAGAGCTGTCGAAAATCCAGAAATGCTCAGTATCAAGCCGCCAAGGATGGGCCCCACAAATATGCCCAAATTCTCAGCCGACCTCTGAAGAGCCATGGCACTGGCTGGGGACTCGGGCAGGAGCTCGCAGACCATGGCGGGAACTATGCCACAAAGAGGGGCACTGAGAAACCCGATGAGGGAGGTGATGGCTACCATTAGTAGTACCTGATCTACTAGAGAAAAGAGCAGGAGCAGCACCCCCGTACTGAGGAGGGCAAGGAAGACAAAGGGCTTCCTCCTGCCCATTTTGTCGGACAGAGGTCCCATGATAAGAGCACCAATCACATGACCAAAACCAAAACTGCTGATTATCCAGCCGATTCGCACCGGACCAAATCCCAGGCTCTCGCCCAGCAGTGGCACCGTGAAGAAGAGAAAGGCACCGTAGCTCAATCCAAAGAGGAAAATGCACAGAGAGGTAATGGCTACCCCTTTATGCCTCAGGGCCAGGGTATAGAGAGACCCTCCACTGGAGGTAGGCGCTACTTGGGCGGTGACCATGCCTCTACCTCGAATCAGAAAGAAGGCATAGACCCCGACCAGTATCTGCACCAGCCCACCACCATAGAAGGTCGCACGGTAACCGAAAAGAACCGGAGTCAGGGACTCAGCAATGTAACCTCCAGGGAGGGGTCCCAAGGCGGCACCGGCCAGAGCTGACGCCGAAAGCAGGCTCATGGCTGTCGCCCGGTTCTGGGGTGTGGTAACACTGTTGACGAATACCATGACAGCAATGCTCAGGGTACCGTAGCCCAGACCGGATAATATCCGGTAGAAGGTCAGGTCCGCTGCCCCGAAGGCCAACCCACCCAACACAGAGGCAACGCTGGTTGCAATCACGCCAATAATGAACGGCTTGCGGTAGCCAATCCTGTCGCACCAGTTGCCGGCAATGGGACTGGCCACAACCATGCCCAGGCGATGAATCCCCACCACCAAGCCCACCAGGAACAGCGGTATGGAAGCATCCAGAACCCTGACATAGAGAGGCAGAATGGGGGCATAGAAGTTCTCGGCGCTTCTCATGAACAGCAGGGCTGCTGCCAGCAAGAAGACGGCGCGGGGCAGGGTAGCAAAGGTGCTGACTCCCTTCAGCATGGCAGCCTCAGCTCGCGCAGGACGGATTTTGATTTTCTCATCTATTCCAGCACTACACCCGTTCCGTAGGCAAGTATTTCTGACGCTCCCGACATTATCATTGAGGTAGAAAACCTCATGCTGACTATGGCATTAGCCCCCTTCTTTTCGGCATCCTCTACCATTCTCTGGATAGCTTGCTCTCTGGATTCAGCCATCATCTTGGTGTATTCTGTTATCTCACCACCCACCACACCCCTCAACCCGGCCATAATATCTCTGCCCAGATGCCTTGCTCGAATGGTGCTGCCTTTGACCAAACCGATAGTTTTAGCAATTGTCTTACCTTCTATCTTGTCCGAGGTGGTCATAATCATTTCTCTACCTCCTTAAAATCCTCAGTTTTAGCCTTAGCCAGTCGGTCTTTAATGGCTATCCCAATGAGAACCAACACCCCTACCCCAATAGCACCGGCGGCTATCCTGATAATCAGCGGTATCTCACTATCCATAAAGAAAACCTGAACCGACCAGCCGATTAAGGCTAGCACTCCCAGACCAATCAGGATAAAGGCTACATTTTGCCACATAACTCACCTCCAGAGACTATCGCTTACGCTTCCACACCGTGCCCTTAGGCGTATCCTCAAGGACTATTCCAGTTGCATCTAGTTTCGCTCTTATTTCATCGGCAAGCTCAAAATATTTGGCACGACGGAGTTCCTCACGTACAAAAATAATGTCATCAGTGATTTCTTTTGCCGTGCTCGCCAATATTGCGGGGTCTGGTTGCGGAGCATCTATTTGCTTTCTTAAATATCCATTTTTATAGCTTATCTTATTAATCATTTCCTGTGAGATTGTGGCCTTAATTTCTGATTCGCTTCTTAAAGTTTTCTGAAACAACACAAGAATCTCTTCGTTACTATTGAATTTGCTAGTTGCAGATTCCGGTGTAATTACCGACTCGTCCGGTGGCTTTAAAGTCAGCCCCATCACCCCACCCAGTTCCTTTAGTACTTTCTGGGCTAGAGCTACGCTATAACCTGATTCACTTGCTTTATTAATATCTCGTGTCAGGTCAAACAGGATTGCCATTGCCTGCGCAGTATTAAAATCGTCATCCATCGAATTAATAAAGCGGCGTCTATAGTCATCTGTGTCAAATATATGTCTATATCTCAATCTAGCATCATCAAGCCTACTATTGGCGGTGTACCGCAGCCTATCCGCCCCCCTCTCCGCCGCCTCCAGTGTTTCCTCAGAATAGGTGAGCGGGCTGCGGTAGTGGGAGCTGAGAGCAAAGATACGAATGGCATCGGCGCTATATTTCTGAAGTGCTTCCTTTATCGTTATCAGGTTGCCCAGGGATTTGCTCATCTTCTCTTCGCCAAGCTGCACCAGCCCATTATGCAGCCAGTATTTAACAAAGGGCTTTTTGCCGGTAAAGCTCTCCGACTGGGCTATCTCATTCTCGTGATGGGGAAAGACCAAGTCCTGCCCACCACCATGAATATCAATGGTATCACCCAGGTATCTTAGAGACATAGCACTACACTCAATATGCCAGCCCGGCCTGCCCTCTCCCCAGGGGCTTGCCCACGATGGCTCACCCGGCTTTGATGCCTTCCACAGAACAAAGTCCATCGGGTATTCTTTTTCTTCCCCAGCCTCAATACGCGCTCCAGCCATCATTGACTCAAGACTGCGGTGAGCCAGCTTCCCGTAGTCAGGAACATTCCTCACCCGGAAATAAACGCTACCCTGTGCTGGATAAGCCTGTCCCTTGTCTACTAGACCCTGTATCACCTCAATAATCTTGGCTATTTCCTCGGTAGCCCGGGGGTAAATATCAGCCCGCCCGATATTTAAGGCGTCCATATCAGCAAAATAGCGGTCAATGAACTTCTCGGCCAGCTCCCCGATGGAGATGCCAAGCTTAGCCGCTCGGCCTATAATCTTATCGTCAATATCGGTGATGTTCTGCACATACTTCACCTTATAGCCGCGAAACTGAAGATAGCGCCGGATGGCATCAAAGATGATATAGCTCATAGCGTGACCAAGATGACAATCATCATAGGGAGTAACCCCACAGACGTACATCTTGACTTCATCGCCCCGGGGTAAAAACTCTTCCTTCTGTCCGGAGAGGGTATTAAAAACTTTCATTTTGGCTTCCTTTAATCATGGTAGTCACGTAAATAATAACTCCTGCTTCCGCCTAAAGAGTATAAAACCTTCATCTTAGCTTCCTTCTATCATAGCCACGGCGTAGGCAGCCATCCCCTCCCCCCACCCAATAAAACCTAACTCGGCTGAGGTGCTCGCCTTCACATTCACCTGACTAATATTAATAGCCAGCGCCTGACTGAGTTGCTGTCGCATCCCATCGATAAAATGGCTAAGTTTCGGCTGCTCAGCCACAATGGTAGCATCTATATTATTTACCTGCCAGCCATTCCTTGCCAGCTCATTCCTTACTCGCTCAAGCAGAACCAGACTGGAGATATCCTTATACTGAGGCTCACCGGGTGGAAAATGGCGACCTATGTCCCCCAGAGCGGCTGCCCCCAGCAGGGCATCAATAATAGCATGGGTCAGCACATCGGCATCACTCCAGCCACTAAGACCTTTGTCAAATGGTATAGCTATTCCCCCCAGCACCAGACGGCGCCCGGGGGTCAGGGGATGAACATCATAGCCTATGCCAATTCGTACCTTACTTTTCATATTTTGCACAGAAGCTCAGTTAAAATCGAGCATCAGGAGTGAACATTGAAGCCTATGCCAATTCGTACCTTACTTTTCATATTTCCGACACAAAACCTCAGCTAAAACCAGGTCATCAGGGGTGGTTACCTTTATATTATCATAAGCGCCCATATATAGCTTAACCCGGTAGCCCAACTGCTCTACCAGTGTGGCATCATCGGTCACCTCACCCTTTGCCGGCTGGTAGGCTTTAGCTATTATATCAAAACGAAATACCTGTGGGGTCTGCACTGCCCACAGGTTACGCCGTGGCGGCGTTTTTTGCACCAGCCGGTCATCATCGGCTACCTTAATGGTATCAATAACCGGCACCCCGGCTACGGCAGCACCGGTTTCCCTTGCCGTCTCCAGCCCACGGTCAATCAAATCAACAGTTACCAATGGTCGGGCGCCATCATGGATTACCACCCAATCGCACTCCCTGAGTCGGCTCAGTCCAGACGCTACCGAATCCTGACGAAGCTTCCCTCCAATACAGGCCTCAGTTACCTTAGACCATCTCTGCTCAGCGACCAACTGCTGACATCTCTCCAGATTTTCTTGGCTTACCACCACTACTATCTGGTCAACAGACTGACACTTCTGAAAGGCATCAACCACCCGGGCTAAGACCGGCTTGCCCCCGAGCAGGGCGAAGAGCTTGTCCACCCCACCCATCCGCTCTCCTCTACCGGCAGCGACAATGATGGCGCCTACTTTGTCTATAATCATGCCTTATTCTCACCAATCCAAGTAGCTAATGAGACAATACTTTCTTGTTAGCCCTTACCCTGTAGGTAACCCACCCCCTTTATCCCCCTCCCTTAATAAGGGAGGGGGAACTTGTTTGGAAAGAGAGGCTTCGCCTCTCTCTGATTCTCCCTATCGTATAGCTAGTGTCGCTCCAACTCGGAGGCATACTTGGCACCTACACTGTCAGCATTCTGATCGAGCCACGCGCTTAGGCGCGTCTGTCCCGTTGCAGGGCCTTCGGAAACAAGGAGATTCGACATCAACCCCTCGATTTCATCCTTTGTTATCACCACATCTCTGACTGCGTAGCCAATCAATCTGGCAAGGAAGAGCACCAGTCCTGGCCTGAGATGAACTATCCTAGCCCCGCTATGTATCTTGTCAGCAATGAGTCGAACCAGCCCGTGAAACGTGAAAATCTCCGGGCCGACAGCATCCATAACTATATTATCATCTCTATGGCCGGCGCTGACGGCTATCTCAGCTACATCTTCCACAAAGACGGGCTGAATTCGGTAATCCCCTGAGCCAAAGACGGCAAATATGGGGAACTTTCTGAGGAGCCAGGCAATGTTGTTGATGAGGATGCCTTCGGCTCCAAAGATCACAGTTGGCCGGACTATAGCATAGGACAGTTTTGAACGGATGATGGCCTTCTCTACGAGTGCTTTCCCCCTGAAATAAGGGTAGGGTGATCCTTCAGAAGGGTTCGTGATGCTAATGTGTACAATTCTGTGGACGCCGGCCTCTTCGGCTGCTTTGATGAGCGTTTTCGTATTCTCAACGGCCTTATCAAATGTGACCTGTCCATGTGAGAAACGAATCCAGTAGGTGTTGTATAGGGTTGTTGCTCCTTGCAAACTTTTCGTCAATTGGCTCGGATTATCAAAGTTGAATGGGGAAGCGCTCACCTGGTCGCCGAATGGGTTTTCACGGTTGGGGCGCCCGGTGAGAGTTCTGATTCTTTTCCCCATAGAAAGGAGTCGCCGTGTTATATATTTGCCCGTGTAACTGAAAGCTCCTGTCACCACGTTCAATTCAGCAGTTTCCATGACCAGCATCACCTCCGTGGGGGTGAATTGAATCTTGAAAGTATTACAAACATGACTACCGTTTTCTTGCTCCGACAACAGCTCCGATAATCGCGCCTATGATTGCCAGGAAAATGCCATTAGCCCCCAGTGTGAGTTCCGCTTCACCAGAAACCGGCAGAGTCAACAAAACCATAATTCCTCCAGGAATTAGTCCTATGAGGGCTCCGATGATGATACGCTTCACGGCACACCACCTCGCTTAGAAGCAGGTAAAGCCAGCCCATTATTCATACTCATAATTCCTCATGTGCCTTGCTTCTCCTCTTACCCCTCACCAGCCCCACGCCTATCGCTTCCCTCAAGGTGCCAACCGGGATAAGCTTAATATCTTTAGGGGCGGGGCTAATTCGGGCACCGATTTTAGGCACCAGGCAGCGTTTGAAGCCCAGCCGGGCGGCTTCGTCTACCCGCCGGTCCAGTTGAGAGACAGCTCGCAGTTCACCACTCAGCCCCACCTCACCCACCGCCACCAGCTCGGGGTCAACCCCCACATCACGGAAGCTGGAGGCAATCGCCAGGGCAATACCTAAATCAGCCGCCGGCTCACCAATCCTGATGCCACCGGTAACATTGCTAATAATATCCTGACTGCCGAGCTTTAAGCCAACCCGCCGGCTCAGCACCGCCGTCACCAGCAGTAGCCGACCAAAGTCAACTCCATTAGCGGTGCGTCGGGGCAAGCCAAAGCTGGTGGGGTTGGTCAGGGCTTGAATCTCCACCAGCAGGGGTCGGCTGCCCTCAAGGGTAGGCACCACTACCGAGCCTATGGTCTCATCCCCTCGCTGCGACAGAAATGCCAGTGACGGATTATCCACCTCTACCAGACCCTGAGCCTTCATCTCAAAAACGCCTACCTCATTGGTCGAGCCAAAGCGATTTTTCACGCCGCGCAGTAGCCGGTAGGCACTAAAGGGTTCACCTTCAAGATAGAGCACCACATCAACAATATGCTCCAGAACCCGGGGGCCAGCAATAGCCCCGTCCTTAGTTACATGTCCAGCAATGAAAACGGGCACACCGTTGAGCTTCGCCCAGTGCATCAGCCGCAGGGTACACTCTCGCACCTGGGTTATGCTGCCCGACCCCGTGTCCAGTTCAGGAAGATAAACCGCCTGAATGGAATCAATAACCACCAGGCTGGGTTGTAGCTGCTCAATCTGGTTCAGGATAATCTCTAGGTCAGTCTCAGCCAAAAGGTAGAGCTTCTCACCGGTTACCCCCAGGCGCTTTGACCTGAGCTTAATCTGGGGCATGGTTTCCTCACCGGAAACATAAACCACCTTACCCTGAGCCTGAGCTATCAAGGCTGAAACCTGAAGCAAGAGGGTTGATTTGCCAATACCCGGGTCACCGCCAATTAGCACCATAGAGCCGGATACCACGCCTCCACCCAGCACACGGTTAAACTCGACCATGGGAAGCGGAAAACGGTCGGCCGCCTCAATAACCACCTGAGATAGCTCCTGGGGTAGGTTAACTGGGGAAATAGTTCGTAAGGAAGTCTCAGGCGCAGTTGCCTTAGTTTCTACAAAGCTATTCCACTGCTGGCAACTAGGGCAACGTCCCAGCCATTTAAGGCTCTCCTTGCCGCACTGCTGACAGACAAAGATAGTCCTGGTATGTGGTTTATCTGATTTGCCCACAGAATAACTTTATTCTATTTTGAACAATAAGGCAAGGGTAATCTGAAGAAACCCTTCAGCAACCTATCTCCCTTAATATCTGTTTGACAACCCACCACTTTAAGAGGGACTTCGTCCCGCTAACACTCCCGGTAAGCCTACGTAGAGGCTTTGTCTCTCTTTGCTCTGGAAAACTAATCAGGGGGGTGTCCAAGAGGGGTTTAAGTTAAGCCCCTCTTTTCAAAAATCTTCCCCTTCCCCTTATCAAGGGGAAGGGGAATCAGGGGACAGGGTTTCCTAATAAAAACCTAAAGGGGTGAGGTCAATATTCTTATTTGAATTAAAAGAGGTTAGCGCCAAAGTAATATATCAGCCTATCATACCCAAGAACACGCCACCGGCGATGGCAGCACCAATAGCCCCAGCCACATTGGGACCCATGGCGTGCATCAAGAGGAAGTTCCTGGGGTTTGCCTTCTGCCCCATTTTTTGCACCACTCTGGCTGACATGGGCACCGCCGAGACCCCGGCAGCACCTATCATCGGGTTAATCTTTTCCTTGGAAAAAAGGTTCATTAATTTAGCCATTAAAACACCGGCGGCGGTAGCCGCAGCAAAGGCTACAACTCCCAGCACCAAGACCAGTAATGTCCTTGGCAGAAGAAAATTCTCGGCTGACATAGTTGCCCCAATAGCTAGTGTGAGGAATATAGTCAAGATATCCATAAGGGCGGTGGATGAAGTTTTACTCAACCTCTCGGTGACACCGGATGTGGCAAAGAGGTTCCCAACCATAAACATGCCGATAAGGGGGGCTGACAAAGGGACAAGCAATATGACAATCACCGAGGCAATTATGGGAAATACTATCTTCTCCACCGGCGCTACTTCACGCAGTTGTGGTTTCATGTATATAGCCCGCTCTTTTTTGGTGGTGAGTAAATTTATTATCGGCGGCTGGATAACAGGCACCAATGCCATGTAAGAATAACAGGCTATCGCAGTAGCCCCTATTATATAAGGGGCGAGGATAGAGGTAACATAGATTGTAGTTGGTCCCTCGGCACCACCAATTATTCCTATAGAGGCAGCTTCCCTAAAGTTGAACCCAAAGAATAGGGCGGCAAAAAAGGCAAAGTAGACACCAAATTGAGCGGCAGCACCAAGGAGCAGGGTCTTAGGATTAGCTATCATGGGACCAAAGTCAGTTAATGCCCCAAGGCAAAGAAAGATAAGCGGCGGTATCACCTGCCACATAATCCCAAACTCAAATATTCGGGAGAATAACCCTACCGGCGCTGTCGGCAGAGGGGTCTGGGCAGTGGTTATCATTACCGCTATTACTTCACCTGGAGCCACCTCCTCACCCGGCAAAACCATGATTTCCTTAACCCGGCCATAGATTGGAGCCAGTACCTCACCCGAGTCTAATCTTAAGATAACATCGTTTTCCCCAATCCTGCTAGCCTTATCTACCTCTACGCTGATTACCTTGGCTGGCACTCCCGTCGTGTTTGTTATCTGTAGCTCATAATCCATCAAGCCACCAAGGGGGAGATTAACTAGCAGAATACCAAAACCAATAGGCACCAGTAAGAGGGGCTCCATCTTCCGGGCAATCCCCAGGTAGATTAAAGTTCCCGCGATAAGAAGCATCAACAGGTTGCCCCAATAAAAAAATTGAAACCCAGTTTCAAAAAGACCGAACACAACCCACCAACTTTCTAGTACTCAATAATGGCTACTATATCGCCGGGCTTAACTACTTGCCCAGTAGAGACCTCTAACTGAGTGATGACGCCCTCTACTGGAGCTAATATAGGATTCTCCATCTTCATTGATTCTAATAGACAAAGTGTGTCCCCTTCTCTGACCGTATCGCCTACTTTTACATTTACACCCACAATCTTACCTGTTATCGGAACTTCTATAGTTTCTTGGGCCAATTTCTAATCCCCCTCTTTCTTATCTTTAATTTCACCCTCACTAACGCTAATCTTACTAAGCACCAGGCCTACTAGCCATATAACTATAGCCAGAATAATTAATATCGCAAAGACGACGCCGAAACCAACACCGCCAATTTGCCAAGCTTGTCCCCAATCTACTATTATCATCTCTCTAACCTATCTTTATGTTCCCTCTTGACCTAGCGCTCTAGTCAACCACCTATTTTGAGCAAATTTAAAGGGCGGTTGTGTTACCTATCCCGGTTTCCCCGCCCTTTATAAAAATAAGCCAGTCTATCAGCCATCATAACTCACGGTTTATCATCGCTCACTAATGCCCCTACCGCAACTGGGTGTACCACAATCTCTTCTCCCTCCAGGTCAACGACAACAGTATCTCCTGTCTGGAATCGGCCTCGAAGCAAATCTTCCGAAAGTTTATCTTCAACCATATCTTGAATCACTCGGCGCAGAGGTCGAGCCCCAAAGACCTCGTCGTAACCCCTTTTACCCAAAAAATCTCTAGCTGCTCCGGTCACCTCCAGCTTTATCCCCTTTTCCGCCAGCTGCTGGGTTACCGTAACCAGCATCAAATCAACTATCTCTCGGATATGCTCCTTGGTCAGGGAGTGAAATACAACCACCCCATCAATACGGTTAAGAAACTCAGGGCGGAAGGTCTTCTTTAGTTCCCCAAGTAATTTTTCCTTCATCTTTTCATAAGACTCCTGCCCGCTTTTAGCCTCATCATGAACAGTAAAACCAAGGGTGCTACCTTTCCTGATTAGTTCCGCGCCCACATTGCTGGTCATGACAATAATGCTGTTGCGGAAATCCACGCGGCGCCCCTTCGCATCAGTCAGATGACCATCATCAAATATCTGCAGTAGTATATTGAACACATCGGGGTGAGCCTTTTCAATTTCATCCAGAAGTATGGCACAATATGACTTACGCCTCACGGCCTCAGTTAATTGCCCACCTTCATCATAGCCAACATACCCTGGTGGTGCCCCAACCAATCGGGCGACGGCATGTCTTTCCATAAACTCAGACATATCAAGCCTGAGCAGGTTATCCTCACTACCAAACATAAATTCAGCTAGGGCTCTGACCAGTTCCGTCTTACCGACACCGGTTGGGCCAAGGAAGATAAAGTTGCCGATAGGATGCCTCGGGTCCTTAAGACCGGCTCGGGCTCGCCTTACCGCTTTAGACACAATATTAATTGCCTCATCCTGACCAATAATGCGCTTATGTAGTTCTTCCTCCATATGAAGCAGACGGCTGGTTTCATCGCTAGCCAACTGCACCACCGGAATCCCCGTCCACATACCCACCACCTCAGCAATGTCTTCAGCAGTTACCACCGCTTTCGTCTCGTCCCGCTCAGCCTGCCACTCAGTTTCTATTCTCTTTATTTTCTCTTCCAGTTGAATCTCACGCTCCCGTAGTTCAGCGGCATACTCATATTGCTGTGTTGCTAGCGCAGCATCCTTATCCTTACGCACACTATCTTCAGCTTGTCTGGCTTCCTTCAAGCTAATAGGTACCGTTTGGTGTTTGATCATTACCCTTGACGCTGCTTCGTCAACCAGGTCAATAGCCTTGTCCGGCAGAAAGCGGTCTGGTATGTATCTAGCGGCTAATGTTGCCGCTGAGTTTAGGGCTTCATCGCTTATCGTCAGGTGATGATGCTCCTCATAGCGTTCCTTAATACCGCGTAGAATTTCCAGTGTCTCGTCGACGGAAGGCTCCTTGACCAAGATAGGTTGAAAACGGCGCTCGAGAGCCGCATCCCGTTCAATATGTTTACGGTAATCGTCAAAGGTAGTTGCGCCAATACACTGCAGTTCCCCGCGCGCCAGGGACGGTTTGAGAATATTAGCCGCATCAACCGCCCCCTCAGCCGCCCCAGCACCCACGATAGTGTGGAACTCATCAACAAAGAGAATGCAGTTGCCGGCCGTTTTTATCTCCTCAATAATCTTCTTTAGCCGTTCTTCAAATTCGCCACGGTACTTTGTTCCGGCGACCAATGCGCCCATATCCAGTGTTATTAACCGTTTCCCTTCTAATGTCCCAGGAATATCACCGGCGACAATACGGTGGGCCAAGCCTTCAACAATAGCCGTCTTGCCTACCCCCGGTTCACCAACAAGGGCGGGATTATTCTTCGTCCGACGGCTGAGGATTTGGATTACCCGCTCAATCTCCTTAGCCCGCCCGACAACCGGGTCAAGTTTCCCAGCGCGGGCGGCTGCAGTCAGGTCTATACCTAACTGGTCTAGAACCGGCGTGCGACTTGCCGTACGAGTGAGCCTAGACCTAAGCACTCCTTGACTAAGGACATTAACAGTTTCCGCACGTGTCTTCTCAAGGGTAATGCCGAAGCTATCCAACACACCAGCCGCTATCCCTTCCCCCTCACGCAGTAGTCCTAACAGAAGATGCTCAGTACCAATATAATTATGACTGAGGTGGCGTGCCTCATCTATAGCCAGTTCAATAACCCGCTTCGCCCTAGGGGTAAGCCCAATTTCACCACTACTCGGCTTCTCACCACGCCCAATAATAAATTCTACCGCCGAGCGTACCTTACCCAAGCCGCCACCGAGGTTGGCTAGAACCTTAGCGGCTACCCCCCCCTCCTCTCGCACCAAACCAAGCAAAATGTGTTCCGTGCCAATGTAGCTGTGGTTGAAGTGCTGTGCCTCTTCCTGAGCTAAGGTGAGAACCCGACGAGCTCGTTCAGTGAATTTCTCAAACCTACTAGCCATCTTTTTCCCTCAGCAGTGTCGGTTATTTAATGCCTAGCACCGCTATCTATTATAGAGCAAATACAACCAATGGTCAAAAGCCTCCTGGCAGTGGCATATTTTCCACAAAGGGTTGCCCCCTCAGTATCGTCTGCGCTGAGGCGTTTCACTGCCGTATTCGGGATGGGAACGGGTGGTTCCACCTCGCTCTAACCACCAGAAGGCCAGATTCCTCTATATCTGCCGAGTCCTATTATAACACACAATTGGGCATAAAAAAAGGGGCAAAGTAAATTTTTTTTACTCTGCCTCACCCCCTTTCTTTCTTGGAGGTCCCGTCATAACCAAAACAGGAAATCCACTATAAAATACCAACAGCCAGACAGAATATCTTAGATTTTCTTTCACTATTTGATAACGATATGAGAAGGCACCGTTACCAATCACTTTAGGCAAATATGTTGACAATGGTTTTAGTATATTTTGTTTAAGTTGCCCCAGAATATCCTTCGGTTGCAATTCAATGTCTTCGTCAGTATAGACCCGCACTTCATTATTAGGACATAAAATTTTGCCCACTTCCCAAAAATACAAACCTCTTATAATACGTTCAATGACTCGGCGGATACGATTCAAGTCAACAGCATATCCGAAGCGCCTGCCGACATATAAACCAGAAGTAGTCCTTAAATTAACCCAACGCATATCGGATAGAACCTGCTTTTTAAGACCTGCTGCTTCGCTCCTTAATAGCGAGCGAAAGACTGTATCCCTGACTGTACTAGCTGCAGGATATGATTTTATGTCTTCACTCATACTTATCTTTAGACGAAAGTATTCATCGTCCATAGACGTGCGAGAATGACACTGATTGCATGCTGGGACTTTAATAAGGTCGTATGGGCGTGGCTTAGGAAAGAGGCTCTTTGGAGGAACATGGTCTTGTGTAAGTTTTCCCACAGAACCACAGTAAGCGCATATTTTTTTGGAACATTTTTTTGAATACTGGGCATATTATGCTCTTTATGACCTTCTAGTTTGTCTCATTATAGTTTACAGTATAGCACTCCCCCAAGTTAATTCCCCCTTCCCTTATCAAGGGGAGGGGGTCAGGGGGATAGGTTCAGAGATGAGCACAGGCCGCCACGAGGGCGGATGGGTGGGAAAAGATGCACAGTGGGAGTGGCGGGAGGTTGGGAGAAAACAAAAAGAGGGGTTAAAAAACCCCTCTTTTCTTATCTTTGGCTAATATCAACTCTGAAACAGGTCAAGCCCTCGACCATTAGTACGGTTAAGCTAAACATGTTACCATGCTTACACCCACCGCCTATCAAACAAGTAGTCTACTTGTGGTCTTACTCCTTCACCCGAAGGTGAAGGATGGGAGATCTCATCTTGGGGCCGGTTTCGCACTTAGATGCTTTCAGCGCTTATCCGAACCAGACTTAGCTACCCAGCTATGCCCCGGGCGGGACAACTGGCACACCAGAGGTCTGTCCCTCTCGATCCTCTCGTACTAGAGAGAGCCCCCCTCAAATCTCCGGACGCCCACGACGGATAGAGACCGACCTGTCTCACGACGGTCTGAAC
>SDBT01001370.1_pt1 | contig 42746 bp, 49 predicted proteins | sample 2277101 | NCBI WGS metagenome assembly SDBT01 (sample SAMN10404973, study PRJNA504765) | marine sediment metagenome | isolation source: marine sediment core GS10_PC15, 103 cmbsf | place: Arctic Ocean: Southern Knipovich Ridge | collected 2010
GTGCCAATATCTCATGCTAAAAAATATGAGAAAAAATTAAAAAATGCAAAGATCATAATTTATAAGAGTAAAAATGGACATTTTCAAATTACTAAATTTCCAGAGATTGTTAAGATGATTAAAAATGATATTAGGAAAATTTAAGTTTACTGTTGGGTATTGGATATTCGAAGCTACTTTGCTTTACTTTAGTTAAGTAAAGTACTTTAGTTGGATAAAGTAGCTGGTGGGGTGTGGGTGTATTTTGGCACTTCGGTAAACTCAGTACAAGTTAGGATTAGTATAAATAAAATTGAAATTTGGGGTGGAAAGGGGTAGAATTAGGGGTATGAAAAAAGCAGCTGGAGCTTTACTCTTAGATAAAGATAAAAAATTTCTTTTACAACATAGAGACAACAATACAAAAAAATTTCCAAATTATTGGGCGTTTTTTGGTGGGAAAATAGAAAAAGGAGAATCTCCTGAACAAGCTGTGAAAAGAGAATTAAGAGAGGAGTTGGGGATAGAGTTATATGGCTTAAAGTTTATAAGTAGATATGATTCTAATCAGAGAAAATTTACAGTATTTATTTTTATTGCGAGACTTACTCTTAGTCTTGAAAAATTAAAAAAACAACAAAACGAAGGAGATCGATTAAAAAGTTTTTCTTTTAAAGAAATTAAAAAATTAAAAATTCCCCGTTTTGAAAAGACTATCTTAAAAGATTTATTTATAAAAAATATAATTAATTAGTTGATTGGGGACAGTCCTTTTCGGCTACTTTACTTGAGTAAAGTAGCTGGTGGTGGGGGGTTTTGTGGTTGTTGTTTTTTATGGTATAAATTAAATGGAATGTCTGCTTCGCGGGCAATTGTGTTACGAGCTTTTGTGCTCAAAAAATAGTGAGGATATAATGCCGAAGATTACAGCAGGAACGCGAGTTGCTTGGGCTTGGAAGGGGAACGTTAGCCTACATGTTTGGGAGAAGTCTGTGAGGCGTCTGAGAAAGAGGTACGGGAGGGGGTTGGAGGCCCTTTCTGTCAGAGGACATCCGGATGGGAGGCAAGTGACTCTTGGTCGAGATGGTATCCCAATTCCTCGTAACCCAGGAAGCTCAGAACCCCTGGAGGTGAACGAGATGCTCCTTCGTGGTGTGTAGCGAAGAGAGTACTCAAATCCCGGCGACCACATGGTCGTCGGGCACATCGAAATGAGATCATCAAAGCTGGAAAGCGACGATGGTCTCTTTTTAGTTTGTAATTTTTTTACTTTAGTTAAGTAAAGTACTTTAGTTGGGTAAAGTAGGTGGATTGAGAAGTTTCAGGGAGGACAGTCCTCCCTGAAGGTTTGAAATCGGTGGTTGGACCGTTGGGGTGAATGCGAAGCATACTATTAGAATTTTGTGAAGACGGAGATACTATTCAACACGCGAAGCGTTCAATACACGAACGGCTCCCACCAGAGGACGGGCAGGTAGGTGTTGAGCCGTTTGTTGTCGGACGTTGGACGTCCGAATTCCTTAATGTATCATATATGATAGGTTAAGGAATTAAGAGTTTTTGTGGTATAATTTTAATTGAATTAGTCAACTCCTGACTAGTTTTGAACTGTCAGCCTGAGGAGGTTGCACTATGCACGACCCTATTGGATTTTTCAGTTTCGACGTCAACCCTGGCGATTTCACCAAGTCTTCGTGGTCGAAAAACAACCCGAAGACCTGTGTGATGGTTGCGATAAAGCCCGAGGGCGTTGCTGTCCGTGACAGCAAGGACTCAGGCGGGGAGACCACGATGTTCTTCACTCACGATGAGTGGAGTGCATTCGTCCAAGGCGTCAGGAGTGGCGAGTTCGATCCCAGCCCGTAGGCGTTACTCCGGGCTTGAGGATGGAGGGGCTTCAACCCTCTAAGAACTCTACGTCGAAAGGGAGCCACTACCCTCAAGGTGGCAGAGAAGCGCGATATGCGCATTGGGCGATCGGGGAAATATCCTCCCGGTCGTCCTTTCTACTTGTGCTGTCGGGTGTTGGGCGTCTGAAATTACGGGGATTGAAATTGAGGGTGAAAGGAGGTAGAATTAAAGTATGGATCAAATTAAGGTTTTAACTAAGAAAATCAATGATTTTAGGGATGCTCGTAATTGGAAGCAATTTCATAATCCAAAAGATTTAGCAATTTCTTTGTCCCTTGAGGCGAGCGAAGTACTTGAGCATTTTCAATGGAAGTCACCAGAAGAAATTAAAAAATATATAAAAGAAAATAAAAAAGAAATCGCCGAGGAATTGGCTGATGTTTTTTATTGGGTTTTACTTATGTCTAGTGATTTTAATATAGACATTAAGAAAGCTCTTGAATTAAAAATGAAAAAAAATGCTAAAAAATATCCTATAAAAAAAGCGAAAGGGAAGCATGTTAAATATAATAAATTATAATTATGAGACTTTACTCAGGATCATCAATTCAGTTTTTAGATGATACTTCAGCACTTCGATGAACTCAGTACAGGCAGGCTCAGCATAAAATTGAGTTTAAAGGGGAAAAGGGTCACAAAAGCGTGAAAAGAGACTGAACTGCTTTAGTCTTTTTCGCTTTTGTGAAGACGGAAGCATGATTTCCTAGTAAGGAAATCAGCTGAGTCCGGGTCTGGAAAATTCATTTTCGACGGAAAATGAATTATTGTGGATTAGACAAATTTAGTACGCGAAGCGTTCATTTCTCGGACGTTGGACCTGCCTACCGGCAGGCAGGCGTCCGAAAGATTGAAATTGGGAGGGAAAGGGGGTAGAATGGGGATATGGAAACGAATCTCTTAAAAGTATTTAATAATATATCAAAGTTAAAAAACTTTAAACTTACTGAACTTTATTCTGGTCAAAATCGAGTAAATAATGTTGGCACAGCATTAGAGTATTTTGTAAAAGATATGTTTTGTTCAAGTATAGATATTCTTGATTTAGACAAAAAAGACAAAAAACATTCAGAATATCTTTCGTATTTAGGAAATCAAAACAATCCACCAGATTTTATAGTAAAAAATAGTGATGCCATAGAAGTTAAAAAAATTGGTGGATTGGTGGGCAGCATTGCCTTAAATAGTTCTTATCCAAAATCAAAATTACATAGTGACGATATTCGTATTCTTGAATCCTGTAGAAAATGTGACGGAGGAAATTGGTCTAAAAAAGACATTATCTATGCTGTTGGTTCGGTTTCAGAATCAAAAATAAAAACTCTTTGGTTTGTATACGGTGATTGCTATGCTGCTGATAAAGAAATATACGAAAAAACTCTTGAGAGTATTTCTAAAAAAGTACATGAGATTAATCATCTTGAATTTGCTCCTGAAACAAATGAAATTGCAGGAGTAAGACAGATTGATCCGTTGGGAATTACATATCTTAGAGTAAGGGGTATGTGGGGAATTGATACACCTCATAAAGTTTTTGGCTCATTAGTAGAATTTAATCGTGAATCAAGTTTCTCAGCATATGCATTAATACTTGATGAAAAATATAAATCTTTTCCTAAAAAAGACATAAAAGACATAGAATCAAATTCTAATATAAAAATTAAATCTGTTGAAATAAAATCACCAAATAATCCAGCAAATTATCTTAAGGCAAAATTAATTTGTTTTGTAAAATAACATGAAGGTAGTATCATTATTTACAGGTGCAGGAGGTCTTGATTTAGGTTTTAAAAAAGCTGGTTTTGATATTGTTTGGGCAAATGAATTTGATCCAACAATTTGGGAAACATTTGAACGAAACTTCCCTAAAACAAAATTAGACAGAAGAAGTATTGTAGATATTTTGACACACGAAGTTCCACTTGCTGATGGAATAATTGGAGGACCACCTTGTCAGAGTTGGAGTGAAGCTGGTGCTGGACGTGGAATAAACGATAAACGCGGACAATTATTCCATGATTATATACGTTTTTTAAAAGATAAACAGCCAAAATTTTTTCTTGCAGAAAATGTTTCAGGAATTCTTCATCCAAAACACTCGGAAGCGTTTGCAAACATCATTAAAGAATTTGAAAATGCTGGGTATGAGGTATCCCAAAAATTACTCAATGCAAATAATTATGGTGTACCACAAGATCGCTCGCGTGTAATTATTGTTGGATACCATAAAAATTTAAAAAAGAAATTTGAATTTCCAGAACCACAAGAATATAAGCCCGTATTAAAAGATGCTATTGGGGATTTAAGAAGAGCAAAACCAGCTAAAGAAAAGAATAAAACAAATGGCGAGAATGGTTTGTGGGCAACAAATCACGAATACATGAACGGTGGATTTTCTTCTATTTTTATGTCACGTAATCGTGTGCGTTCTTGGAATGAACCATCTTTTACTATTCAAGCTGGTGGACGGCATGCACCAATTCATCCGCAAGCACCGAAGATGAAATTTATAGAAAAAAATAAAAGAATTTTTATGCCAGGACAAGAGAAAAAATATCGTCGTTTATCTGTGCGCGAGTGTGCACGAATTCAAACATTTCCTGATGATTTTATTTTTAAATACACAAATGTTGCTGATGGATACAAAATGATAGGCAATGCAGTACCAGTTAATTTTGCTCATAGTATAGCGAAAAAAATATTTTCTGATTTATCAAAATAAGTTAGTTTTAATAACTCAGGGGGTTGATTTATGTGGTGAGGGGGGTAGAATTGGGGAGTATGACAAACCCGTTTACTATTCGTATTTATGTTCCCGAAGGAGACCCAGAAGGAGTAAGAATAATAAGCCGATTAAGCTCAACAGCAAAGTTTTTTGCTCTCCCAAGAGTTAAATGGGAAGAAGTGAAAGATCGACCAGAATTAATCAATGCAGGTATTTATATACTTATTGGTTATACAAACCCAGAAGATGAATTACCGACTATTTATATTGGGCAAGCAGATTCTGTAAAGAATAGAATTGAGCAACATATTAAGAATAAAGATTTTTGGGACAAGGTGGTAATATTTACTTCAGCAAATATAAATGCGACTCATGCTAGATGGTTAGAATATGCTTTAATAAAAAGATTAAATGAAACAAAAAGAAGTATTGTTGAAAATGGTACTAGCCCTCAAGAACCCACAATATCAGAATCAGAAAGAGCAGAAATGGAGGTTTTATTAACTGAAATATATCAAACATTACCACTTGTTGATTTACGAGCCTTTGAAACAATTAAAACAGTTGTGTCTCAACCTGAAGAAATTGTCTCTACTAGTAAAACTATAAAAGATGTTAAAGATACTATTATTGTTCCAGCTCAAGAGGAAGGATTTAAAAGAGTATTTCTTGGCGAAAATGCGTGGTGGGCCATTAGAATATCCGGTGGAATGCTTGATAAAATTAAATATATTGCTTCGTATCAAACAGTACCAATTTCTGCTGTTACATATTACGCTGAAGTAAAAAGCATTGAACAATTTGGAGAAGAAGGAAGATACAAACTTATATTTAAAGAACCAGCAAAAAAACTAGAAAAACCAATACCATTTGATCTTATTTCAGGTGGTATGCAAGGTCGAAGATATACAAATTTTAAAAAACTAATGAAAGCAACAAAGATGTCTGAATTGTTTTAACGGCCCAGGGTTGATTTATCTGATAAGAAAGGTAACATTAATATGTTAATAGCTAAGAACAATTAATGAAATTAAAAACATACCAAAAACTTGAACTAACAGGTCTTATAATTGTTCTTTTGGCTACTACTATTCAGTTGACATTTCTTACTATCACTAAAGATATTTCTAATGGTGTAATGTTTTTAAGAATAGAAAGTAAGATTGATACAATTTTTAATGAAATGGTAAATCCATCACCACGAGATAAACCTAATTATCGTGCAGGTTATTTTAACGATCAAGATAACGCTGGAGATCGTGTAGACAAACAAAAAAAATGGTTTACATATATCTACCCGATAGTAATGATACTAGGCTCCTTTTTCCTATTATTAGGAAAGTATTTACAAATTAAAAATCAGACACATAAATGATTAATCCTTATTTTCCGATAAACAGGTTTTCACGTCGTACCAGACGGTCAGTTATATTAAATAAATAATGGTAAAATAATTGTATGACACAGGAAGAAGAATCAATAAAATATGTAATTAGGTTTGAAAAATCTCAGGGCAGAAAACCTGTTGATCTAAGCAAGAAATTTATTGGGTATGACGTTAAGTCAGGTAATAGATTTATTGAAGTAAAATCACGACCGAGTGAAAAATTACAGCCATTTATAACACTTCATAATGCATTACTTAGAAAATTGGGTAAAGGACTATCTCGTTATTATATTTATATTGTTTATGATATGAAGGAGGATCCTAAATTAGTAATTATCCCCCCAGAAGTTATTTTTAAAAATTTAGAAACTAAGGTGAGCCTTTTTATAAGAAGAAAGGTGTACAACAAGACAAAACCACAGAAATTAAAAAAAATAAATTTTAAAAAATAGATGGATCGGGGTTGATTTATGTGGTGAGGGGGGTAAAATGTAGTAAACATATTTGTGAAAAAAATAATTCAAAATTTTAAGAAAAAGAAGATTAAAACAATTCTTAAAAAGAAGGGTAAAAATCAGCATTTACTTATTACGGGGGATTCTTCGGTAGTATTAAAAAATATACCTGATGAAAGTATTGATTTAATTTTTACTGATCCACCATATAATGCTGGTCTTAAGTATGGAAAAACTTTTAATGACAATCTTCCATGGTCAAAATATCATGAGCGAGCTAAAAAATGGTTTTCTGAATATAATAGAATTCTAAAAAAAACTGGCTCTATTTATATAATGAATTATCCAGAAATTAACGCAAAAATACTTCCTTATTTAGAAAATGATTTAGATCTTAATCTTCAAAGATGGATTACCTGGCATTATCCTACAAATATCGGTCATTCTAAGAAAAATTTTACCAGAAGCCAAAGATCTATTTTATTTTTAACAAAATCAAAAAAGTACACTTTTAATAGAGCTAAAATACTTCAACCTTTTAAAAATGAAAATGTTAAAAAAATAAAAGAAAAAATAAAAAAAGGCATAAAAGGAAGAGGAGCTTATGATATGTTATCTTTTCTTGATCTTGTAGAAATGAAATATACTAGTGATGAGATGCAACCCTTTGATGTGCATGATATTAATTTATTAAAGAACATATCTACTGATAGATTAAAAACCAGGGTTGGCACAAACGTAAAAAGTTTACACCCATGTCAATTACCCTTTGAACTAATAAAACGTTTTATTGAAGTTAGTTCCAATCCTGGTGATGTAGTTTTAGACCCCTTTGCTGGTACATTTAGCACTTCAGCCGTTGCTGATCAACTTAATCGTAACTCTATTGGAATTGAAATAAATTCAAAATTTACTAAACTTGGTTATAAAAGAATGAAATAAATGGAAACACCAGATTATTCAGCAAATAAATTGTTAGAAAAATTTTCTAAAAAAATTAGATTTAATTTAGATATTTTTGATGATGGTAAAATCTTTAGGCTTAAAAATAAAACAACAGGCGGTGAAATTGATGCACTGCTTTATTATAAAAATATCGTTATTTTGGTTGATGTATATGATGGTAATAAAGAAGCTCAATCTAAATTGGCTGATTTTGAACGAAAGCAACATAATCTTTCAAATATAGACCAAGCATTAAGTAATTTTGAAATTAAACCTAATGGTCCATCTGGAAAAGATAAGATAAAGGTTGATAAAATCTTAAAAAACTTTCAAATTTATGTTAAGGGTTTTAAAAAAAGCCATAAAATTATTTTTAAAAAATTAATTTTTTATCCATCTGTTGATGTAAATGAGAAATGTAAAGAAAAATATTTTAAAAAAGGTTTATTTATTATAGATAAAGAAATAATAACCTATTTAGATAAAGTTTATGAAATTTTAGGTATGGATTATTTATTTAGAGAAATTATGAGTTTTTTTGAAATATCGAAAACTAATTTAGACCAAACTAATCCATCTTCTTCTGGTTTACCAGGACAACTACAACCGTTATCAGTATCAAGACTTGTATTAGAGAATGGTAAAATAATAATGTATTCGTGTCCTTGTCCTGTTAGTCTTTTAGAAGAACATACAACTGTTTTTCGACCAATAAGCAAGAAATACGATGTTGAAGGTTTTCAGAGAATGTTAAAAGAAGATCGGATAAATAAAATATCAAAAGAATATTTAAAAAACAATGAGACCTTTCCAAATAGTATAATTATTGGTTTAGATCCAAAATTTTACAAATCAGAAAAAGATTTTTTTGTAAAAAGTAAGTTGCATATAAAATTATATAATGAGTATAACTCACTTTTAATCATAGATGGACAGCATAGATTTTTTTCTTTACTTAAGACCTCTGATTCAAATTGTCGAAAGGTGTTGGTTACTTTTGTATTTTTTAAAGGCAGGCCAAAGCAGACTACTTTAAAGATGTGTAAAATATTTTATGAGATAAATAAAACACAAGAGCGAATTGACCCAAGTTTGAGTTTTGTTTTAAGAGCAAGAATTTATCCAGAATCTGAAGATGCTTTTTGGTTTGATGTTTTGAAAAAATTAAATGACTCAAGTGGATTTTTTAAAAATCGAGTTTCTTTTAAGGAAAAGAACTTAAGGTATAAAGATGAAAAAAGTATTATAAGTGTTGTAACCTATGGTGGCCTACTTACTTTAAATAAAAAAGTTAAGAAGATAGATGGATTAAAATATTTTTATGGAAAAAACATTTTAAAAAGTAAAAAATTTGCTTCAAATCTTCTTAAAAATTTTTTTAGTCTTATTCAAGAACATCTTTTAGCCTGTGGAAAACAAAAAGATGACCTTACACCTAGAGAAATAGGTGCTTTTATAAGATTAATTAGACATTTTATGATTAAAGATGCAGGTAAGGTCAAAACCCTTGGTAGTTTTGTAGATATTAGGAATATTAAAGGTAAAAGAAAAGTTGATGTTGAATATTTTAAAAAAATTATTAGCTATATAGATTTCAATGAAATTTTCAGTTCAAGCCTTTCAGCTAGTAATTGGGCAGGTGTAGAGGGATTGATTTTAAAACAAATACATAAAGGTGATAAAGGGTTTGGTGATAAAACATTACTATCTAAAAAGGGTTTAGCATTTTATGCCTAAATTAATAAATTATTATATTGTATAATTAGCTTATGATCAACAGGAGGAAAATATCTATTGCGGCGATGACGGCGATATTGGTGGCTGGAGGTTATGGTGGGTACACTATTATAAAAGAAAAGGACCTTGAAGGGTTACGTACTTCTAATGTGCCGATGTATGAAGTGGCTAAGGTTTTTGATGGGGATACTTTTGAACTTATTGATGGAGATAAGGTGCGACTAGCAGGGATTGATGCACCAGAAAAAGGTGAATGTTTTTATAAAGAATCTAGAGATGCTCTTAAGAAATTAATAGAAGGGAAGGAAGTAGAGTTGCGAAAAGATGTTACTGCTATAGATGAATTTGAGAGGTTGTTGCGGTTTGCAGTATTGCCTAATGCTTCTACTGTTAAGGATAATATATTGGTGGGTGAATATATGGTGCGTAATGGATATGCGGTGCCTGTAAGTAATACAGAGAATTTGTTGTATTTTAGATTGCTTGTAATAAAACGGGAGGAAGCGATAAAGAAGGGGCGGGGAATATGGGGTGAGTGTGATTATGGGATAACAGAGCGTAGTCAAAATGATGTTCCTCCTCCGAGTGAGGAATGTTCTATTAAGGGAAATATTTCGCTGGGTGTTGCTGGTAAAACTTATTTTACAGAAGACTGTCTTAGCTATAGTCGGGTGAAAATTGATCCAGAGCGTGGAGAGGAATATTTTTGTTCGGAGAAGGAGGCCGTGGAGGCGGGGTATAAGAGGGCGGGGAATTGTCCCTAGCCCCTAGTTTCTGGTTTGTTTGCAGGTGCGACTTTTCTACGTGGAGCACTTTTCCGTTTTCCTATATCGTAGGCTTTATTTCTACGAGGACCATTAAAATTATTCTTTCTCTTCATTGGGCTAATTAGATTATTCTGCCATATAAACTTTTGAATTTTCTCCAGCTTTTTGCGAAAGTTTTACTGCTACTCCTTGGCCCTTTTTTCCAGATTTAACTGCTTCATGCTCAAGTTCCATAGAAGCAATTGTTTCTTCAAATTCTTGATCGCCGTGTTTTATTATTACTTTGTCACCAACCTTAAGAGTTTTTTCAAGCTCAATGACAGCAACATTAATTTTATCGTACCAATGTACTATTTTTCCAATTAAATTATCTTTTGCCATAATATTATAATTGTTTTATTTTTATAATTTCGACCACCCGATTAAAAAACTAGTTCTTCCCATTTATAAATATAATATCAAATTCTAGACAATATGTCTCTTAATAGCTTCAACAAGTTCTGGAAACTCTTTTTTGGGCATAAGACTATGTCCAAAATGTCCTTGATTAATATACTCATAATAATCTGTATCAAGTTTTTTATGTACATAACGCGCTTCTTTTATAGGAATAAAAGGGTCGTCTGTTGAAGCAAATAAAATAATCCATTTCTGATTTTTCTTTATATTTTCCCACTTCCATGGACTATCATAATAATGACTTTGCTTTTCTGTTTCTATGCCTAGATCTGTGTAGCATGTTCCAACTAGAACTGAACCTAAAATTTTATTATCCTCAGCATAATGCATTGAAGCTACTGCACCAGAAGAGTGACCAATAAGAATTGTGTCTTTATCTGCGCCAAGTTTTTTTATAAAAGGAAGCCAGTATTCTTTTCTTGCAAGTTCTGGGTCTGGAAATTGTTTATTAATAACTTCAATACCAAGTTTTGGTAACTCAGTTTCAAGATATGGAAACCAATTGTCTTGTGGTGAACCTCCACCGTTGCCTGGTATGAGTATTGCTTTCATTCTATTAGTATACTACTAAAAAGAAAAAAACTTGCAAAAATGTTAAAATAAAACCATGAATTATTTTATATTAATATTGGTCACAATAGCTGGAGTTGTTCTCGGATTGTATTTGGGTCGTAGAAGAAAATGTTTAATGATGGGAGAAAAAAATGAAAAAGAAGAGAATAAAGAAAAAATTTTAAAAGCCCTTCGACAATCTCAAGATAAAAAAATAACAAATAATGATATTGAAAAATTACTTGGAGTCTCCGATGCTACTGCTACGAGATATGCAGATGAATTAGAAAAAGAAGAAAAAATCAGCCAAAGTGGCATAACAGGTCGGGGTGTATACTATATTTTAAAATAAAGGTATTTACAATAAACGGCTCAACGGGTTGAGCCGTTTATATTTTGTTAAAATTTCTCTAAAATCTATTTTTTATTATTAGTGGTCATTTGTTTTACTCAAAAATTTAGTACGGGACAAGTTCTACTGTTGTGTAGTAAATATATTTTTTGGTAATTCATATTTTGTAATTATATCAGCATTTTTCTGATTTCTTTGTAGAAAAATAACTGTATAGTTGTCTACAAATACAGGTGCCCACAATGAGTCGTTTAAGCGTGTGATTAAAAATTGTTGTGCCCACGGTGTCATGTCTCTTCTGTAAAAATAAATTATATTAAAATCCCATTTTTCTAATTCTGTATTCCATACTTCTTCATTATTTTGCATTGATATATATGTATTTTGCAAAAAATCTACAGGATATGCTTCTGGTCTATTATCTACGAAAACTTTTTTATCTGGATATAAATGAAAGATTAAATAGCCACCAATATCATAATTAGAAAATATTGGCCCCTCTATGTTATTTGTTTTAACAAAATTTGCCGATGCATTGACTTCAGGCATTAAGTTCATACCCCAATTAGAATTCCAAGGTAAACTAGAGTAGAAATTTACTCCAATAAAAATTAAAAGCATAAAGGAAATAACTACTGATGAGATTATATGTGTTTCTAATTTTTCTTTTATATCTGGCTTTGTGTAAAGTAAATATGCATAATATAAAAATAATGGTATCAACATAATTCCATATAGAGGGAAATATCTAATACCTAAAAAGCTTAATATTCCAAATACTAAAGTAATAATAAATAAGGCAATAGGGAATTTTTGTGGATATTTCCAGAAAGTAAATAAAGATGTAAATATTAAGAAAAATGTAGATATTTGCCACCAAAGAAAGTTGGGATTATTTATGCCGTAATCAATTAGAAAAGGAATAGACTGGTTTTCGACAATTAAGTATCCATAATTTTTAAATACTAAAAATGGATAAATAATTCCATATAAACCATATGGATTTATGCAAATTGCCAAGGTGGAAATTCCCAGAATTATCCCTAAGGTTTTGCTTTTTTTAAAATCTTTTCGTATTAATCTTTCCAGTAAAAACATTCCAATAAAAAATGGTGCGAAAATAAAGTAAATGTGTGTATTAACCCATAAGAGGGAAATAATTGGTATAGACCATAAATATTTCTGTTTTATCTGATTTGTACTGTATAAATATAAAAGTGTGATGATTATTGAAATAAATAAGTAACTTAATCCTTCTGGGCGTATTTCTGTACGTTCTGTTATTAATGGAATTAGGAAAAGCATAATTGGAAATGAAATAAATAGAGGAAGTTTGTTTCGCCAAATATAAAACAACAGAATGCTGGAAAGTATTATGCATAAGCCGTAAAAAAAAGATAATCCAGCAAAGCTGAATATGCTAAATATAAAATAGAATAAAATTCCACTACCCCAATGATGGTTTACAAAAGGGAAGTCAGGATTTGTAAAAGAAAAAAAATTAGTGTGAAGGAGGGCATTTCGTGAGATGTCTAAATTTTCAGCATTTACAAAAAGTTTGCCATTCATGATGTGTCGGCCAAGGTCAGCTGTTGTTAGATTTATTTGCTGAAATATAAAGAGTGATAATAAGAAAACAATACAAATAGATGCAACAATATAAGATTTATTCATTATTGTATTATTATACTAAAATATTATTTTATTTCATATTGTTTTTCGACTGGCTCACGGAAGCTTCGCAGGTCAAATTTGTGTCACCTCTGTCTTACCTTGTCTTTTCTTTTTTTATTAATAAGTGTTAAATTTCTATATATGGAGTCACCGCCTTTGGCGGGATCCCGCTGTAAGCGGTGAGGTTGGCTAAATAAAATGTACACAGTTTATATATTAAAAAGTCTGAAGAATGGAAGACACTATATAGGATATACTTCTAATTTTAATAGAAGAATTAAGAACCATAATTCTGGAAACAATATTTCAACTCGAAATGGTTGTCCTTGGGTTAAAGTATATATAGAAAAATTTGAAGATAAAAAATCAGCATGGCTACGAGAACAACAAATTAAAAAATATAAAGGTGGTGAAGCTTTTAAGAAATTGATAGGATAGTTATATGGAGACGTGGCTGATCATCGCCGATGGCGAGACCCCGCTAGAAGTGGTGGGTGGTTAATTATATGGAGGGTTGGCAGAATGGTAATGCACCGGTTTCGAAAATCGGCGAGCGTAAGCTCTTACAGGTTCGAGTCCTGTACCCTCCGCAATAATTCAAGGGTAGGGGTTGACAGAGGGTGTTCTTATGATATAATTTCAAATGGAAGACAATCGCAACACGTACAATTTAGGGAGGAGAGTGTCTCATGCGTTCAAAGACGAGTTTTCGTACCAGAGACGAGAATCTTCTTGTAGAAAAGAAAAAAACATCCATCCTTGAAGCCATCGTTATTCTTCTGCTCTACTTTGGGGTACTGGGTTTCTTGTTTTGGTTTATTTGGGTCTATTTGACCCCCTGAACCCTCTCTAGTCCAGACTACCATCTTTGTTGGTGGAGTCTGGGCTATTTTTATTTAATATAAGAAGATAATCCTTGAAGAGCATATACTTGACTTGACAAGGGGTTTTATTGTGATATAATGCTAGGTGGAAAGTGGGATGGTTGGGATTATGTATTCACCCACAGATGGGAGCATGTTAATGAGGTCTTCTGACAGATCTAATCAACATCCTACAAAGGTGAAAACAGTCCTGGACATCGTTGGGGGTATTATCTTGATCTACGTTGTCCTTGGAGTCTGGTTTCGTATTGCATTTGTCAATGGAAACTTTTCTCCTCTTCCTTTCTTCCATGCACCCTGGTGGTGGTTGTTCTAACCATCGCTGATCGAGTCTATCTAATAGCCCAGGCCACCGCTTCGGTGGGGCCTGGGCTATCCTATTTATATTTAACGCATTTGTGATGCGTTTTTCAAAGCTCTACTACTGGGTGTGTATTGCAAGATAGATATTTTCTAATGCACGGACGGCATCACCAGCTGCAATATTGTTTTGATGATAGAGTGCATTAGTACAGTCACCAGCTGCCCATATTCCTGGAACTTCAGTTTTTTGTGTCCATGGGTCTATTTTAATTCTACCTATTTTATCAAGGGGTAAAATATCTTTAACAAAATTTGTATTTGGAATTTGACCTATTTCTACAAAAATTCCAGCTACCTTGAGTTCTTTTTCTTCTCCTGTTTTAGAGTCTTTATATATCAAACTTTCTACGAATTTATCTCCCTTTATTTCTAAAACTTGTGTATTTTTCATAGCTGTCATTTTTGGATTTTTAAGAACTTTTTCAACTGTTATCTCATCAGCTCGGAAAACATCACTTCTATTTATAAGAGTTACAGACTTACAATAAGCGAGAAGTTGAGCAGCGGTTTCAAAACCAGCATTACCTCCACCAATAACAGCTACATCCATATCAGAGAAAAGTGGTCCATCACAAGAAGCACAATAAGTGAGACCTTTGTGTTCTAATTCATCTGCATTTTTTGCTTCTAGTTTTCTTCTATCACTACCGCTTGCTATTAATATTGTTTTTGTTTCAAATTCTTCATCTTTATCTGTTTTAATTAAAAAACCATTTGTATTTTTTGAAATATTATTTACCTTATTTCCTTCTTTGACTTCTAATGTAGAATTATTATTTTCAGTACTTCCAGTACTTCCAGTACCCTCAGTACCTACGGCACCTACGGCACTGCCAGCACCTATGGCATTAGCTAAGACATGTTTTTTAAAATTTTCGGCAAGCTCAGAACCAGAAAGGGAAGGAGTGCCAATCCAATTATAAATTTGCTCAGATACAACAGATTGCCCACCCCATTCATCAGTAATGAAAAGAGTTTTTAGTTTTTTGCGAGCAGCATATACAGAAGCAGCTGCTCCAGCAGGTCCACCGCCAATGATTATTAAATCGTAAGTCATAAAAATTAGTTATTATATGATAATAAAAATACTAGAAACTATTGTTTATTATAGCTTAAAAATTAGATATTAGTTCTTCTTGCGTCGAAGAAATGCAGGTACAGCGCTCCAATCATCTCCGTCATCTTCTATTATTATTTCCTCTTCTTTCTTTTTGTCAGCTTTTTTTGCAAAGTCATTTCCCTTAACATTTCCATCTTGAATACTATTGTGTATTTCTTTCTTAGCTTGCTTAGCATTTTCTTTTTTTAATACTTCATTAGTAGTTACTGAGAAAAGATTTTTTCTAGGCATTTCTCCAGAGAAGCTGGTAGCAATAACTGTAACCTTAATTTCTCCTTTCTTTAATTTATCGTCTCTTATTGTACCGAAGATTACTTTCGCATCTTTATCAATTGATTCTGTAATTATTTTTGCTGCTTCTTGAATTTCATGAATTGTAATATCATCTCCGCCAGAAATTGCAAAGAGTACACCTTTTGAACCATTAATTGAAACTTCAAGAAGGGGAGAATTAATTGCTTGTAAGGCTGCTTTTTCTGCGCGATTATCTCCAGAAGCAAGACCGATACCCATAAGGGCACTACCTGCATCTGTCATTACTGCTTTTATGTCTGCGAAATCAACATTTATAATACCAGGCATAGTAATTAGGTCGGAAATACCCTCAACTGCCTCACGTAAAACATTATCACATCGGGCAAAAGAGTCTTTAAAATTGGTGTTATTATCAGCTAATTGTATTAATTTATCATTTGGAATAGTAATAATGGCATCAACTTCTTTACTTAATTCTTCAATACCTGTCTCTGCTATTTTCATGCGATGAGTACCCTCAAAAAAGAAAGGTTTAGTGGTGACAGCGACAGTAAGTATGCCTTGTTCTTTAGCTGCACGAGCTACAATTGGTGCTGCACCTGTGCCAGTACCTCCACCCATACCACAAGTAATGAATATCATATCTGAACCCTTAATCATATCTTGAATTTCTGATTTAGTTTCTTCGGCTGCCTTTTTTCCAATTTCTGGATTCATTCCAGAACCAAGACCTTTTGTTAAGTTTTTACCAATGTGAATTTTTTTATCGGCAAGTGATTGGTGTAAATCTTGTGTATCGGTGTTCATACAAATAAAAGAGACACCTTTAACTTTAGAATTAATCATGTGATTAATTGCATTTTTACCGGAACCACCTATTCCGATAACCATAATACGAGCGAAACTTTCTATTGCTTGATTTATTTTTGGCATAATTTTTTTATCTTACTTTGCCCCAATTGGGGGTCTAGCAGAGTGAATTATTTTTAATAAAAGGTTATATCTTTATATAAATTCTATAATACCAGAAAACTAGAAAAAATAAAGTAGGACTAAATTTAGTCCTAGAGTTTAGTCTTTTTTTTTAATTTTTTTTAATTTTTTTATTTACGGCATTAGCTGCTTTAGGCTTGATTTTACAGTTCTTTTCAGGTCTTTAAAGAGTCCATGAAGAGAATTTGGGGAATAATTTTTATTGTTTTTTGAAGTTATAATTAAACCAAGTACGGTGAAATAGGTAGGATCTCTAAGTTTGGTTTTAGAATTGCCAAAAATTTCTGTAGTGCCGATACTGGAGGGTAATTTTAGTACAGATTTAGAAAGTTCTGACAATTGTGGGGTATTTGCTCCACCACCAATGAATACAATACCAGCTGGTAGAAGTTCTGATCTTTTTATTTTTTTTAAATAATTTTCTATTAATTCAAAAATATCAGACAAGCGTGCTTCTATTATTTCATCTAATCTTTTTTGTGAAATTTCTTCAATTATATTTCCCAGCTTTAGACTTTCTGCTGTTTCAAGTGGAATTTTCATTCCAAGTGCTATGTCATTTGTAATATCTGCTCCACCTATAGAAAAAGTATAAATAGATGAGAGTAATCCATTTTCAAATATTGACACCGAAACTTTTTCAGCCCCAATGTCAACTAATGCTCCTCCTACGATTTTTTGCTTATCGGATAGAGCAATATGACTACTTGAAATTCCAGACGGAATTACATCAATGGTTTCCACTCCTGCTTCAGCCAATACTGCAAGTAAGTCTTCTAAGTGTTGTATGGAATAAGTAACAAAAAGGGCTTTTCCCTCAAGTTTATTTCCACGCATGCCCTCAAGTCTGCCCAAAACCTCCTTACCATCAAGCTTATAAGATAATGGTATTGCTTGAATTATTTTTTTATTATTTAAATTTAGATTTTCTTCGCACTCCTCTAATACTTTATTTATATCAAGACTAGTTACTTCACCATTCGCCTTTGTGACTATAGATACACCAGTACTTATTTCGCTTTTTAAAGTTGTACCAGAAAGAGCTAGAAAAGCATGTTTTATTTTTACTCCACTTGATTTTTCTGCAGCTCTTACTGCACTTTTTACTGAAGATACTGCTTCATCAATATTAACGACATAGCCATGTCTCATGCCCAGAGTAGCACTTTCACCTATACCAATTATTCTAGGATTTTTATCTCCCTTCAAAAATTCTCCCACTATGACCCTTGTCATTGAAGAACCGACATCTATTCCAATAGAAATATTTCTTATCATTCAAATATAAAAATTTTAAAAGTTAATATTTATATTATATCACTTACTTAGAAAATTTGGTATGGGATAAATATTTTTCTTCCTCCTTTTCCATTTTAGAACCATGTTTCATTCCTTTTAAATGAAGCATACTATGGATAATTAAAAATTTGAGAAATTCTTTATAATTTTTATTAAAACTTTTTTCTTTTTGTACTTCAGTTTTTATTATGCTTGGGCATATTACTATTTCTCCTCCCTTTTTTGACAATGAAAAAGATAAAACATTTGTAGCTTTATTTTTATTTTTATAAGTTTTGTTAATTTTACGAGATGTTATTTTATCTACGAAAGCAATAGATAAAGAATAGTTTTTTCCTAAAATTTTATTTTTTATAGCCAAAAGAGATAGAACGGGAATTCTAGTCTTTGTTTTATTTATTATAGAAAAATTTTCTTCCATTTTATCTAAATCTTCTATATCCTCTATGTCCAGAAATTTTACCAAGTTTTTTTAATACTTCTATTTCTTTTCGTCTTTCTATTTTCTTAAGCGCACTTCTTTTTTGTATTAATTTTGATTCTTTCCTTTTGTTATAACGAGAAGCTTTCACTTTGCGGATAATACCAGATTCTTGAATTCTACGTGAAAAACGACGCAAAATACCTGCGTTATTTTCATTTGAGTTTTTTGTTACCTCAATTACTACTTTTGTCATATAGGATAAAGGCTATCATAAAAAAATTTAAATATCAAATTGACTTTTATCTTAAAAAAGCTAGTATGTTTATATGGATAAAGCAGGTAATTACATAACTAAAGAAAAAAAACAAAAATTTAAAATTGAGCTTGCTGACCTAAAAGGCCCAAGAAGAAGAGAAATTTTAGAAAACTTAGTATATGCAAAATCTCTAGGTGATTTGTCAGAAAATGCTGAATACCATCAAGCTAGAGAAGATCAAGGTAGATTAGAGGCAAGGATACAAAAAATAGAAGGAATATTGCAATCAGCAAAGGTTGTTTCGGGTGGAGGTGGAGATATTATACAAATTGGCTCAAAAGTAGTTGTGCAAAAAGTAGGTACTACTAAAAAAAAAGAGTATATTCTTGTTGGCTCTGAAGAAGCTAGCATGCTAGAAGGAAAAATTTCAAATAAATCTCCATTTGGTGAAGCTATATTTGATAAGAAAAAGGGGGATGCAGTTTCATTTAAAGCTCCAAATGGTAAGGTAAATTACAAAATAATAGATGTGTCTTAAATAATGTCTTCAATTGATGATATTAGAGAAATAAGAATAAAAAAATTAGAGCTTTTAAAAAAAGCAGGAGTGAACCCCTATCCAGCAGATTCAAAACGAGAACTTTCTCTTAAAGAAGCAATTGATAATTTTGACTCTTTAGAAAAAGATGCTGAAGTAAAATGGGTTTCTGGGCGAATTATGTCTTTGCGTGAACAAGGGGCAATAATTTTTACCACTCTATATGATGGTACTGCTAATTTTCAAGGACTCTTAAAAAAAGATGTAATTGGTGAAGAAAAATTTGATTTTTGGAATGATGTTATAGATATCGGGGATTTTGTAGAAGTTCAAGGTAAATTTTTTATTACTAAAAAGGGAGAGAAAACAGTAGAGATAATTGATTGGCGTATTCTTTCTAAGAGCTTAAGACCTCTTCCAGAGAAGTGGCATGGATTGCAAGATGTTGAAGAAAGATTTAGAAAAAGATATTTAGATATTTTAATGAATCCTGAGCTTAAGAAACTTTTTGAAAAAAAAGCAAAGTTTTGGGATGTAACACGTGAGTTTATGAAAAATAAAGGTTTTCTAGAAGTAGAGACACCAACACTTGAAATAACTACTGGTGGAGCAGAAGCTACTCCATTTAAAACCCATCACAATGATTATGATTTGGATGTTTATTTAAGAATTTCAATAGGTGAGTTGTGGCAAAAAAGACTTATGGCGGCAGGTTTTCCAAAAACTTTTGAAATTGGAAGAGTGTATAGAAATGAGGGTACTAGTCCAGAGCATCTCCAAGAGTTTACTAATATGGAATTTTATTGGTCATTTGCAGATTTTAATGATGGTATGAAAATTGTAAGAGAGATGTATATTGAAATTGCAAAGAAAGTTTTTGGAAAAACAAAATTTACAACCCAAGGGCATACTTTTGATTTATCAGACGAATGGGAAAAAAATGACTACGTATCAAGAGTAAAAGAAGTAACAGGAATTGATGTTTTGACAGCAAGTGAAAAAGATATGAAGAAAAAACTTGATGAACTTAAGGTTAAGTATAGTGGAGATAGTCGAGAACGTTTAACAGATACATTTTGGAAACATTGTCGAAAAGAAATATCTGGTCCAGCTTTTGTAATAAATCATCCAACATTAGTTGCTCCGCTTTCTAAAATTAATCCGGATAATGTAATGACTACTCAGAGATTTCAGCCGATAATTGCTGGTAGTGAGGTAGGGAATGGATATTCAGAATTAAATGATCCAATAGATCAAAAAGAGAGATTTGAAGCTCAGCAAAAACTTATAGATAAAGGGGATACAGAAGCAATGATGCCAGATGATGAATTTGTAGAAATGTTGGAATATGGCATGCCACCAACTTGTGGTTTTGGCTTTGGGGGTGAACGATTTTTTGCAATACTTTATGATAAGCCTGTTCGTGATTTGCAGACTTTTCCTTTAATGAAGCCACTTAAAGAGTAATTTAAAATTACTAAAGAATAAAAAACTACCCTTAAGGGGTAGTTTTTTTGTTGGGGGGGAAACTATCCCTCCTATCCCTCCTTTGTCGGGATCCTCAATTTTCTAATTTTGCTCTGCAAAAAGAAAATTGGGAGTTATCCACAGTTTGTATTTGATGTTATTTTAACCATAGTTTATAATGTTAACTGAGTGGGAAAAAGTGGGAAAAGTGTTAATAAGTAAATTTTATGCTAATCGGCGAATACACACATACAATAGATAAAAAAAGTAGAGTTTCTTTGCCGGTAAAGTTTCGAAAAGAAATGGGCAAGAAAATTATTATTACACCCGGGCTTGATTCCTGTTTGTTCATTTTCACAACTAAAGAATGGATGAAAGTAAGTAAGAGACTTTCAACTTCAGAGTCAGATTTATCTTTTCTTAAAAGTGACAAGAGAAGCTTTAATCGATTTATGTTTGGTCGTGCTGCAGAAATTGAAGTAGATTCTATTGGAAGAATTTTAATTCCAGACTTCTTGAAAGACAGAATAAATCTTAAGGATAAGGCGACAATAATTGGAGTAGAAGACAGAGTAGAAATTTGGAATGACAAGACATGGTCGCAATATAAAGAAGTTATTGAAAAGCAAGCAAATCAATTAGCAGAGAAGTTAGGTAGTGAGGAGAAAACTTTGAAAACATAATTTTTGGGGACGGATTTTAAACCTTTTAAAACCTTTTAAACCTTTAAAATCCAAAAAAAGTTCTTGGCTTATTGCCCTGAAATCCCCAAAAATTATGTTTGCAAAGAACAAAAACGATATGCAAAGCATACATAAGACAGTTCTTTTAAATGAAACAATAGATGGTCTTAATTTACATGGCAAAAATCCTGTTGTCTTAGATGGCACATTTGGTGGTGGAGGACATTCAGAACTATTGTGCAAAAAGTATAAAGGAATAAAACTTATTGCTCTTGATCAAGACAAGGCTGTTTTTGAAAAAATAGAGGATAAATTTAAAGACTTTGGATGTAATATTTCTTTTATCAATGCAAACTTTCGAGATTTAGACAAAGTGTTGGCAAAAGAAAATATAAAAGAAATTGATGGAATAATTCTTGATTTAGGATTAAGCTCTGATCAATTAGAAGCTTCTGGACGAGGATTTTCTTTTTTGAAAAATGAACCATTAAAAATGACCATGAAGGCAAGTCCACAGTCAGACGATTTAACTGCTTACGATATTGTAAATAGTTGGAGTGAAGAAAATTTAGCAACAATTATTTATGGTTACGGAGAAGAACGTTTTTCAAGAAAGATTGCAAAGGGAATTGTAGATGCCAGACATCAGAAAAAACTAGAAAATACTTTTGATTTAGTGGCCGTTATTGAAAAAGCAGTACCAGGACCATATAAAAGAGGACGTATCCATTTTGCCACTAAAACCTTCCAGGCAATCCGTATAGCAGTTAATGATGAACTTAATACTCTCTCTGAAGCTTTAGAAAAAGGATTTAAGGTATTAAAAACAAATGGACGAATGGCAATTATTAGTTTTCATAGTTTAGAAGATAGAATAGTCAAAAGATTTTATAAAAATAAAGAAAAAGAAGGAAAAGCGAAACTTATAAATAAAAAAATAATTAAAGCAAATACAGAAGAAATAAAAGCAAATCCAAAGTCAAGAAGTGCAAAATTGAGAATTTTAGAAAAAATAATATGAAACGAGCAACAAGTTTAAAATTAAAAAGATATATGAGTAAAGTCAAAACTCTTGATGATAATAATTTTGGGTATCATATGTTTCATATTTTGATTATATCTTTTGGTATTTTAGCTCTAGTCTATGTACTTATTTTGGGCAATATGGTTTTCAATATTATTGAACGCCGATCTATTGAAAAAGAAATACTGTCTTTATCAAATGAAGTTGGTGTTTTAGAACTTTCCTATCTTTCTCTTTCTAGTAAAGTTGACCTTAATCTTGCTCGCACTCTTGGTTTTAAAGAAATAAAGCCCAAATTTGCTATCCGTCAAACATTTGTATTTAATTCTTCTTTAAATATAAAATTAGATAATGAAATCTAATTTTCTTTTCAGAACAAAAATTTTAATTTTTTTCATAATATTATTCTCTCTAATTCTTCTGGCGAAGCTTTTTTATGTTCAAATAGTTCATAGTAGTATATATTCTGACCAAGCGGATAGACAATATGTTACTCCTACTGACAATATGTTTGAACGAGGTACGATTTTTTTTACTCGTAAAGATGGACAACTTGTATCTGCTGCTATGCAAACAACTGGATTTAAGTTAACTATTAATCCTTCAAAAATAACAGATGCTGAAGATATATATGAAAAATTATCTAGCATAGTGGACATTAATTATGATACTTTCATAGCAAGAAGTGGTAAAAAACTTGATCCATATGAAGAAATAGCCAACCATCTTTCAAAAGAAGAAGCTGATTCTATTTCCCTTCTTAAAATTACAGGAGTACATATTTATAAAGAAAAATGGCGTTTTTATCCTGGGGGGAATTTGGCTTCACATGCACTTGGTTTTTTAGCTTATAAAGGAGATGAATTAGCTGGGCGTTATGGACTAGAGAGAAAATACGATAAAGAACTTTCTCGAAATAAAGATAATCCCTATGTGAATTTTTTTGCTGAAGTTTTTTCTAATATAAATGAAACTCTTTTTGAAAAAGAAGACAAGGAAGGAAATGTTGTGACAACCATTGAGCCCACGGTGCAGAGTTTTTTAGAAAAAAAATTAGAAGATGTGGCAAAATTACGTCAGACAGATTCTATTGGAGGGATAATTATGAATCCACAAGATGGTTCTATTTACGCACTTGGAGTAAAGCCTGATTTTGACTTGAACTATTTTTCAAAAGTAGATAATGTTTCTATTTTTTCAAATCCGCTTGTTGAGAATGTGTTTGAATTTGGATCAGTGGTAAAACCACTTGTTATGGCAGCAGCTTTAAATGAAGGTGTAGTTACTCCAGAAACAACATATAATGATAGAGGTTCAGTAATGGTTGAAAAAAAAGAAATATTTAATTTTGATAAAAAAGCAAGAGGAATAATAAATATGCAAGAAGTATTAAGTCAATCTCTTAATACTGGAATGGTTTTTGTTTATAAAAAACTTGGCAAAGAAAATTTTAAAAATTATCTTTTATCTTACGGAATAAAAGACAAGACTGGTATTGATTTACCAAATGAAACAAGTGGCTTGGTTTCAAATTTAAATAGTCCTCGTGATATAGAATATGCAAATGCTTCTTTTGGACAAGGTATTGCACTTACTCCAGTTGAAATGGTGCGAGCACTAGCATCTCTTTCTAATGGTGGTAAATTAGTAGTGCCACATTTAGTACGAAAAATAAAATATAGTGATGGTACTTCAAAAGAAATAAAATATGATAGTACTCCTACTAAAATTAATAAAGAAACTGGCGACACAATTACAAGCATGCTTGTTAATCTAATGGATAATGAATTAAAAGGAGGAAGGGCTAAAATAGATCACTATAGTATTGCTGTTAAAACTGGAACTGCACAAGTTGCTAATGAAAAAGATGGGGGTTATTATGAAGACAGGCACAACCATTCATTTTTTGGATATTTCCCAGCTTATGATCCACAATTTATAGTTTTTCTTTATGCTATAAATCCAAAGGGTCTGCCTTATGCAGCTCAAACCTGGTCTGATCCATTTTTGGATATTACTAAATTTTTACTTAATTATTACGAAATTCCACCGGATAGATAATGATGAAGAATATTTTTAGAAAAATTATATATCGTATTTTGCGAATTGAGTCTAAGCTTATACTTTGGAAGTATAAGCCAAAAATTATTGCTATTACTGGATCAATTGGTAAGACTTCTACAAAAGATGCAATTTATGCTGTATTTTCTAAAATTTTACATGTTAGAAAAAGTGAAAAAAGTTATAATAGTGAAATAGGGCTTCCTCTTACCATTTTAGGGTCTCCTAATGGATGGAGTAATCCAATACTTTGGTTAAAGATTTTTTGGAAAGGTCTATGGCTTTTTTTGTATCCTCATAAGTATCCCAAATGGCTTATTCTTGAAGTGGGTGTAGGTAAAGCTGGTGATATGAAAAAAACAGCTCTTTGGTTTAAAACTGATATTGTTGTTATTACCGCTATTGGTGAAACTCCTGCACATATTGAATTTTTTTATTCTAGGAAACATTTAATAGATGAAAAAAGTGCTTTGATTAAGACTTTGAAAAAAGATGGCTTGCTTATACTTAATGCTGATGATAAAGCAGTACTTGAAATGAAGGCTAAAACTAAAAATCAGATTTTGACTTTTGGTTTTTCTGAAGAAGTAGATATTCTTGGATCTTCTTTAAATATTTCATATAAGAATGATGTACCACGAGGTATAGTTTTTAGAGTTGATGAAGAGGGTAGTAGCTTGCCTGTAATTATTGATGGAGTATTTGGTAAAAATCATGTTTATGCATCTTTAGCGGCACTAGCTATTTGTTCTGGACTTAAATTTAATATGATTGATGCAGTTAATTCTTTAAAAAATTATGATGTACCACCTGGTCGCATGAGATTACTTTCTGGTATTAATAATTCTTTAATTATGGACGATACTTATAATTCTTCACCCTTTGCTTGTGAAAGTGCTCTTCAAACATTGAGCGAAATAAAGGGAAATAGAAAAATTGCAGTATTGGGAGATATGCTTGAATTAGGTAAGTATACAATTGAAGCTCATAGAAATATTGGGAAAATTGTAAAAAATACTGCTGATGTGCTTATGGTTCTTGGTCCCCGTGCTCAAGAAATTAAAAAGGGTGCATTAGAAAAAGGAATGGCTAAAAAAAATATTTTTGAATTTTCAAATGCTATTGAGGTAGGGGAGTTTCTACAAGGCTTCGTGCAGAATGGTGACCTTATTCTAATAAAGGGTTCGCAAGGTATGCGTATGGAGCGTGCTGTGGCAACTATACTTTTTGATAATAAAAATCAAGACAAATTACTTGTTCGTCAAGACAAAGAGTGGCAGAAACGATAGAAGAAATTTTTGATGATTTTTGTTTTGCAAAAAATCTTGAATTTGTTTATAATAAAGATGGATTTCGAGGTTTTTAGATCTCTATATATGCCCTCTGGGGAGGGACATAACTAGGGACTTCTGGTCTGAGTTCCTATCTCAAAGAATCTATTGTGCAATGCGGACACAAGACGATTCTGGGGGGTCTCGTGCACGAATGTTTGCGCGTGGCCCCTTTCCTTTTGTTAAATTTTTTTATAATTTTACCATTTGCAAAATATTTCAAAATGTGTTTATATTAATAGGTCGCTGACGTCAGGAAGATTCTGGGATTTTGCCAGGAAGTTCCTGGGTTCGTCGGGGACATAGGAGTGTTCTTTTTCTCAACACCAGGAGTCACCATGCCAAGTCACCACAGTTATCACTTTGTGGTGAACGGTCGATCGAGAGCCATGCGCCTGATCGCAAGGTTGTCGGTTGCGAGGTGAACTTCGGGATTCCCTTTAAGGAAGGTGCTTGGATGGTTTTCTACGGTCACCCAAAAGCATGCCCGTCATCCCTTTCTAAGGGAAAAGGGCTGTGATGAGCCAAAGCTCGTAGATCGACTGAAAACCTGTCCTAATGTCCCTCGAAAGAAGGGGATCCATAACATCGGTTCTTTTACGGAAGAACCACCCATCATAGAGCCCCGGCGCACGCATTACGTGTCGGGGCTCTTCTAACTTTTTATTTAAAATGTTATATAATTGAGTAGTTGTAAAATTGAAAGTAAGTTGCTATAAATAAAAATAAAATGGCCCTATCGTCTAACGGTCAGGACATATCCTTCTCAAGGATGAAATTCGGGTTCGATTCCCGGTAGGGTCACAAAACACACAAAGCAAATAAACTGCTTTATTTGAGAGTGTTTTGTGAAGGCACAGGCCTAATTTTTCAGAAGAAAAATAGCCGAGCCGGGGTCGGCAAGTACTTACGTAGAATTTGAGCGTAGCGAAAAATTATACTTAGTAACTTGTGACCACACTAATTTTTGCACGCGAAGCGTTCAATATTCGAACGGCTCAGGGGTTGAGCCGTTCGCTGTCGGGTATTTGACACTCGAAGCTAACTTTTTTCAAAACGAATGTATAAATACCGATCTATGGCATATCTAGACCCATTTCGCTGACGTAGTCACGAATGTTTCGGTTCTTATCTACTACCGACACCTCAAGCTTCGTGATTTTATCAAGCAGACGTTTTTGATCTATTGACTCCGCTATTGTCCTTGCCTTTACTAGTAATTGCTTTGCTCGTCGGAAACGATTGAATAGTTGCAGCTTTACTGCAAGATTGTAAATCGCATGAGCTTGTTCCGATTTCATACCAGCAAGACTGAACTCCTCAATGGATCTCTCAAAGTACTTGATACATCTATCTCGGGACTCGTCAATCTTTTGGCGAATGTCTCGGCCATAAAGATATCTATCTAAGTTCCATCGACGAACAAAATACAAGTTAGCGATCTTGCTTTTAATCTTTCCACCGTCTTGAAAGTCGAGTTTATCCGCTAAGTATTTAGAGCTGTAGGCATCTCCGATTGTTGAAAACTGATGTCCTTTGAAATTATGATCAAGGGCACATTCTGCTCCTTGGGCAACAGCCGCGAGTGTCGAATCGATTTCTGTTTCAAGTTCTTTACGTGCCTCAATTATTGCCTCGTACTCCTTTTTGTCCCGCTCCAAAGAGAAGCCGATCCACCCAAATACTCGCGCTGAGAGTACGAGATTCTTTTGTCGATAGATCATCATCGATAAATTCGACATGAGAAAGACACTTTTCTTTCCTAAGAAATAATTAAGCATCGTCTCATTACCTACACTTGTCGCGACCTCGATCCCTTCATTTGCAGTAGCTAAAAGCTTATCGTTTTCCGATACATGATCGAGAACTCCGATAAACGCTGAAAGTACATTGATACGGATCGCCGGATCTTTTGTAGTTATCTCTTCAAGCAGCTTTCTGGCTTTGGGGTATTCGCCCCGATCATAGAGCTCTTGTGCTTTGTTTAGTTTTTCTTTATCAGACATGGTATTTGCGACGTAGTTGCGCGATCCATATAGGGATCTTATTCTTTAAGAAACGTGCCAGGAACACCGGATCGAGTGGTAGACGCCGGAACCAACGTTTGTTTAATTTCTCCGAGTTTGTAATGAAGTATTCGTGGGAGTATCCGAACACCATTCGATTGTCGTTATGCACCATATCTTCAGTTGCTACTAAATAACCACGTACGTTGTTGATCCAACTAAAACATACAGAAATCTCTGGTGAGAGCGGCATCCGAATCTCAACATGCTTCTGCCCAAGTGCTGGTGGAAGCCATTGTTGGAACTGAAGTTGGCTGTTGAAAAGGTACGCTGGAGAGTCGGACGTAATAAATGATACGCGCTTGTTGCTTGTGCAAAGAAATGCAACATTCATTTTGGAAAGGATTCTTGCAATCTCGGGTACCATTTCAACAACGCTTATTTTGTGAGCATCCTTTTTTGCTGTCTCCCAAGCGAGAGACGATTTAGGCTGCGCGCCGTGTACCATTTCGAGTTGTTTTGCCCAATCGATGAGTTGATCCATCTGGTTCTCAATGTGTTCCTTTTGTTTCAAGGTTCGTTGCAACATCGCAGCAACAAATGCACAGAAAATAGCATGCTCATAAGGATTAAGAGGGAGCTTGTTTTTAATCTTCTCCTCAAAAATGACAGCATATTCGCTCTCTATTTGAGCGAGCGATTTTTCTATAGAGTAATCACCCTGGAAAGTGTATACATTAGTCTCTGTAAGTACGCTCCGAACATTTTTTCTTTTGCCGTGCTTGCTCTCACGTTCAAAAATCCAGACGCAAGGCCCAAAATTACTCGGTATCTTTGGATCCACGAACTGCTTTAAATAACATTTCGGGATAGTATGTTGATTTTTTGGATCTGACATTACTCTATGATAGTAATATTTTTATCAATATGTCAATTTGGTTTACTAGTTTTATGTTATTATTTACAGATTATGACTTATCCCCTAGCATGGAAAACTAAAGAAAGTGTGTTTCTGGCGGCGGATACTGCTATTACGACTATATCTGAGGAGAAATTAAATTTAGGGATTAAAGAATCAAGTTTTGGACAAGAAAATTTTTTAGACGAAGAAGAAGGAAGAATGGTTGAAGAACGAGTAGTAAAACTCTTTTTAAGAAAAAACATCGGCATTACTTTCGCAGGTAATTATATATTAGCTCTTAAAGTAACAACGATCTTTTACAAAAAAATAAATGAGGGTTGTGAAATACGAGAGGCACTAAATGAAGCCTTATTTTTAAATCCAATTCCTAATAATAAAAGCCTCGAATTTATAGTTGGCTACTATGAAAATAAACCGAAACTTTTATATTTTAATAGCAAAATTGGCTCAACAATTAAAGAAGGGGAAGGCATTATTCAAATTGGTAATCCTCTCGAAGTCCACAAAAAATTAACAGAAGAATGGGTAAATGACACAAGCAATAGTCAAGCTAAACCTGAAGTACAACTAGTTGCGATATTAGGTGTTTTGCAAAGTTATAACCTATTTAGTCCACAAATGGAAAGAGGTATTGGAGGAGCGTTTTGTGGTCTTCGTATTAGTAAAGACGGTGGTTTTTGGCAACCAGATATTTTATATATGGATTATGCAGTATCACAAGGAAAACTTGTAAGTACAGGGTTTCGACATGATTCCCTGGTAATAAATTCACCAAACATTGGTAGAAGTCGATGCCTTGCTTCCTATACTTTTGATATGACTCAAGATCGTGTTTACGAACAAACAAAAAAGGCCGTTGAAAAAGGTAGAAAATTTCATATGAATTCTCAGTTCGAGTATATTATTATGGTTCATGTTCAAAATGTTGCTCTTACGATTGTTGAAATGCAGAGAAAAAATAAACATGAGTTTATTTGGATCGAATCTATTAAGGATGATCAAGAACAAGGTACAAAGATTACTTTATTTCCAGAAATGAGAGCAATAGCCAATAGACCAAAAGAAAAAGAAGGATTGATAATTATTCCATATCGTAAACCTAAGAAAGGGCAAAAAATTCCAGTTAAACATATTTCTAAAGATATTTAAATAAAGTCGGAAAAACCTTTATTTGATTGAAAAGTTGATTCCAATTCGCTCTAACTTAGGGTCACATAAAAGAGTTTTCTTGCTTTCAAATACTTTAAATCCATTTTAAAAAGAAATATGCAAATCTTCGCTTATTTCTTTCGCTAAATCTGAAAGCCCTACCACATCTATTCCTAATCCAGTACCAAAATATTCGCTTCTAGAGCTTCTTTTGAATGTTAATCTATCAATCGTCCTGCCTTTATGAGAATCATCTGATATATCTATTAACTCCCATCCTTTTGCCCCTGCTTCGTTTAGTACTAAAGTGTAATATTCTTTGTACCACTCTAAATTTTTATATTCCTCGCTATCATAATCATTACTGTCAAAATCCTTATTAGAAGGATTATACTTTTGAAGAGTTATATATTCAAATTTTTCGTCAAAAAATTTCATAAATTAATTAGTACAACCACCAGAATTACAAATTTCTTCACACACCATAAGCCCCCCACTATTTTCTTTGCAATTATTTCCACACTCAAATCCTTCTTCTTTAAATTTATCAAATCCTTCAGTAATACATTGATTTAATGATTTAAATCCAGATATTGTATAGCCTGTGGTATAGCATTCAGATTCATTTAATTTTTCTTTACAGGATATTAACGTCCAATTATTTTTGGGTGGTAGAAAAAGAATAAATCCCAAAATTACTAATACTATTATAATTATTTCTTTATATTTTTTAATTTTTTTATACATTTCCACCATTTTATTTAATGCTTTTTCTTGCCTAATCGTTGACATTCTTTTATTCTTTCTTCATTGAATTTTTTTCTGAAACTCTTTTAATCATTTGGTTTATTTCTTCACTTGTATTTAAATATTGAATTTTTATATTTGGATGCTCATTTTTAAAAACACGGAAAATTTCATCAGTAAATGCCTGCCCAACAGACTCAACTCCTTTAAAATCTAATACAATATTTTTAAATTTATCTAAACCTAACATAAGTCTTTTTGCCTGAGACCTAGAAATATGTGGGTCACGAGGGTCTGTGCTTAACGAGACAGCAACTATGGTTTTATCAAAATTAATGTCGTCATCCGTATACTTTCCGAATATTTCTTTTGAATCTGTTTTTGAATCTTTTGATAATATCATTTTTATGTAAGTTCCTTTACCAAAATCTTCTGGTTTTTCTGACGAAAGAAACCAGTCATTTCCAGTGAACGTATAAAATAAATCACTAGAAAATATAGAAAATTTATCAAGCATTCTTGATGAAAAGAAAATTCCTTCTCCTGTATGGTTGTGAGGGTCTGTAGTAAATTTACCTTTAGAAAGGTGAAGTATAGCTTCTCTTTTTGATTCTAAGTTTAAAGCATTTTGTATTTTTTGGAATATTCCTATTCCATTGTCTATAATTTCAATATTAATATTATTGTTTTCAATTCTAAAATCGATATAGACGCTGTGTCCACCAGAGTGGTCAATTGCGTTATTAACAATTTCAGTAAAAGTATAATAAATAATTCGGTATGCATTGTCTGGGAAATTAGCCACCATTGGTTTTATATATTTTGCAAACACTACGTCTTCTTCTGTCTGTCCTGATTTAATATCTATAGAAAAACTAATGTGCCTACCTCCTGCTAGAAAATAACGAGCTCCACGACTTGTCCCAATTTTTATTATTGTACCTTCCTTGACTTCTCTAGATATATATTTATGAGCAGTTTGTCTAGAAAAACCAAAGTTTTTGGCAACTAAATTGGTTATATTAGAAGAATGATTTTCTATATTTTGTGTAATAAATTCTTTTATTGTTTGTTTATCTTTTTTCACTCTAATAGCTATTTTAGACTATAATATACGTATTGTAAACCCCTATTTTGCCTATTGTAAACCCCTATTTTGCCTATTGTAAACCCCTATTTTGCCTATTGTAAACTTTGTATTTATACACTTTTTTTAATTTAAATTTTTTATCTACTATTTCTAATCCCTTAAGGTGTAATAAATAAACTTATAATACTTACTGAGTATAGTTATTTATACAGCCATAACCTCTTTGCTAAACTGAGACCATTGAATAAGCTCTGTAATTAATTGATTCCAATTCGCTCTTACTTGGGTCACCACTAGTGATGTAAATTCTTCCCCATTTTATTAGTAGCTTTTTCTACAACTTGAGTAATGGCATTGGCAATTGATTCTAGATGATTTTCAATCTCTTCGTTTGTTATATGTTTTGTAAAAAATCCTTCTTTAGAAGAAAAATAATCTCTATTAAAATCAGAAATAGTTTGTTTTGCTTTTGTATCATGTTGAATACCATCTACCTCAATATAAATAGCAGCTTTTGGAATATAAATATCTATATGTTTATGTCCATCCCAATGTTCAAGTTCAAGATATACTCCTCTTTCTCTAAGAGCCTCTGCTAATTCTAATGTTTGCTTTGTTGATACTTTTTTCATACTCCTAAGTATACCAAACTTATACTAAGCTTTATTAATGAATGTTCAGACAAAAGTTCGGAAAGCCAAGTCTTTGGTTCACAACCTCAAAACCCCCACCCCCCTAATTCCATGCTAAAATAAAATTATGGTAAAAGAAAAAACTGGAAAACAAATATTGCTTCTAAATATCAGTAATAATTACAAAACAGGAATGGGTGCAAAACAAGCTGTCTGTCGAGCATGGAAAGGAAGACCATCTCAAGATGTTGAATACGTGTTGGCTATTGCCAATGGTCAGGCAAAAGGCATGTTTCGTATACTTAAATGGTATAAAGACCACGAATCGTCAGACAGATGGGCATTTAATGCTGAAGAAGCACCTAAAGAGTTATATAAAAAATATGAAAATAAAAGATTTAGGATGTATGGTCCAATGGGATATACTTCTGCAATTTATCCGTAATAGTATTAATCCTTTGATTGTCTAGGGTTAGCTTTTCAAGGATAAGTTCTTTCTTCTTCAAGCTTATTATTTTACCATTTCCAAACTCCCCAAAAACCCCTTCCCACTAATTTTAATCGCCCTAGCTGGAATCATCCTCGGCTTTTGTTTTGGTATAATATAATTATTAATAGTTTAATATTAAATTAGTTTCTTGAATTCCACGTTATGCCATTAAAATCTACAGACTCGCAAAGACTCGCAAAGACTCGCAAAGACTCGCAAGGACAGTCCTTGCGAACTTACAATTATCGGTTCAACTCTATAAAGATTGTTAAATACTTGGAGAATCTTTTTAATTGAATTAAATCGCTAAAATGTGTAAAGTTAACTTATGTCATTATTGTCCAATAAAATTGTACTGTCAGGAATAGGGGCTCTAGTACTTCTGTTTTCAATCGGGCTATTTTCTGGCGATAGTGTTTCTGAACAAAATACTACACCGCTATCTCAACAAAGAACTGACACGACAACTATAATTCTTGACGAAACAAGCAGTGCTTCCGTTATTGAAGCAATAGGGGAAAGTTCATCTATCAAGGAGCAAGAGGTTTCAGAAAATACTCAAACATCAGAGGTGATAGATAGTCAAACTATTGTAGAACAGGAAACAAGAGTACAAGAGTCTGTAATTAAACTTTATTCTGTTATAAAGGTGGTGGATGGAGATACTCTAGCGATTCAGATGGATGGACAATCACAAACCATCCGTTTAATCGGCATAGATACACCTGAGACAGTACATCCAACAAAGCCAGTAGAATGTTTTGGGATAGAAGCTTCAAATAAAGCAAAAGAAATTCTTACAGGAACACAGGTAAGCATTGAAACGGACTCAACACAAGGTACTTATGATAAATACAATAGATTGCTTGCCTATGTAATTCTTGAAGACGGAACAAATTTTAATAAGTTTATGATTAAGGAGGGGTATGGCTACGAATACACTTACAATTTGCCTTATAAGTATCAGAGTGAGTTTAAGTCAGCACAACAACAAGCAGAGGTAAATAAGCGTGGATTATGGGCTGATGGTGCTTGTGAAGAAGAAGTCATCACAATTCCAGTAGAAGAACCACAAAGTACACCGCCACCAAGCGAAAGTATTTCAAATTATATTTGTAGTTATAACGTTTATAATTGTTCTGATTTTTCTACCCACAATGAAGCACAGACTGTTTATGAATCTTGTGGTGGTGTATCTAATGATGTTCATAGGTTGGATAGAGATAAAGACGGACTAGCTTGTGAGACCTTACCTTAATCACCTTAGTCGGAATACTACTCGGCTTTTATTTTGGTATAATGAAAATATGCTTTTAGATATAGTAATTTTACCTCCGAAAGAAATACGAAATAGGATTGGGGTTCAGATGAAAAAAGAAGTCAGTAATTCTCCAAATTATTTTATTGTAGATAACAATAAACTTATTCCACACCTAAGTTTATGGCATTTAAAGACATCAGAAAAAAGATTACCTAAAATTATTGAAGAACTTAAACAGATAGTTAGGAAACAAAAACCTATAAAGATTAACTCATCTGGATTTAGGGATTTAAAGAAATTTAAAGGTTGCGTTGAATTTGGAGTAAAAAATAATAAACCTATGGAACTTTTACAAGATAAAGTTTTCAAAAAGATATATCGCCATAAAACAGGAGTAATGCCTTTGTTCGCACCATTTTTAAAGTTGCAACCTACAAAACAGAAACTTCAAGAAAAAGAAAAATATGGAAAAGGATTAGGTTTTCATCCGCATTTTACAATGGGGTGGTTAAAAAATGAGAAAGATATACTGGGGGTTGTAAAAAGTATGCAAAAGCTAAAGTTTAGTTTTTTAGCAAAAGAAATATACATCTGCGAAGTTGATAAATGGTGGCAAGTAAAAAGAATAATTAAGAAGATTGATTTTCAGTTATAATACTAATTCGAACATCATCCCCCTCACCCCAACCTAAATAAAAGCAACACCACACCAGTAGCAATAAAAAGACCCCCCAACAAACTCAATAATTAACTGATTCCAATTCCTTCTAACTTGGGTCACCTAACGTGACGCCTTACTTTGTAAGGATATTTGGGATTTCTTATATTAAATAAAAAGATTTGGTATACTAAATAATATGAAAATCCCAATTGTAAACGAACAGGATCAGATAATAAAAAATATAGATATAAAAGAAAGACAATCTGGTGATATTTGTCGTGTTTCTGCTTTATGGATAACTAATGAAAAAAATAAGGTTCTGCTTGCACAAAGAGCTTACTCAAAAAAAAGAAGTCCAAGGAAATGGGGTCCAGCAGTAGCGGGAACTGTTGAAGAAGGAGAAACCTATGAAGAAAATATAATAAAAGAATCAGAAGAAGAAATTGGTCTTACAAATATTAAACCTAAAATTGAAGAAAAAAGACGCAGGTCAACAAGTCATGAACATTTTACTCAATGGTTTAGTGTTGTTATTGATAGCAAGTATCTTCTCGTAAAACAAGATTTAGAAGTTGAAGAAATACGATGGTTTACAAAAGAAGATATTCTTAAAATATTCAATGAAAACCCTAATCTCTTTTTAGCTAATTTTGATGCTAATATTAAATACTTTTTTAATATTAATTAAATTTACAAAAAAAAGAGGCCCAGAACCGATGTGGTCCTGGGTCTTCGTCCTTTCCTAGCCTCCGGTGTGCAGGAGGCTAGGATTATTCAGGAGGATCGTCAGACCAGCTGACTTCTTTTCCCCTAGAAGAGGCTCCTTATCCACGAGAAAAATTTCCTCCACCAAGTCGTGGGGGTTCTCGCCTCGTGAAGGAATTCCATCATAGAATTGGGGATGTCTTCACCCACTTCTATGAGGACTTCCACCAAAAGGTCGGCAAAGGTATACCCTCTAAGGGTATATATTCTCCTGCTGTTGTTGGCGATGGTGCGTTGGTCTTCGAAAACCTCCAACAGCTTCTGTCCTTTGGCATTCTCGGGGGTGTTTAGGCAGAAGACAATTAGCAAGTCCTCGTTAACCCGAAGTTCCCTAGCTGCCCTCAGGATATGTGTCAGGAGGGGTTCGACTCCTTCAGTGGTCTCTTGAAGGAGCTTGAGCAGGTTTACACCTTCTCCTTCATCCCCCTTGCCCAACCCATCAGTCTCTTGGAGAAACAGGAGAAACTCGCTTAGGTCCTTAGCATACTTGCCTTCAGTTGTCATGATTCTTTCCTTCCTCTCAAAGAGCTGTTTTCAGAGATAAATTCTCCTGTGATTTCCTGTTTATTATTATAATGTACTTACTTTGTATTGTCAATAGTAGAAATTATTTTTTCTATTTAAAAAAGCTTATCGTCTATTATGTTATAATGTAAAATTATAAGTTTAATTTAGATAAAATTATGATAGATTTAAAAAAAATAAATATGAATGAATTACCAAAGAAATTTTGTGATGGTGCTATTGGAGCTTATGGAAAAGATATGTTTACTTTTGCTCTAACATCAGGGAATAGTCTAGATTCTTTTGCAACTACTCCTCAAATTATGAAAAGCATTGCTACTTGGATGAATGAGCAAGTGCAGAATTATGAGAAACAATTTGGAGAAATTGACATGACTCCACCTAAAATAACAAGTCCTATTCAAAAAGCAGATTTAGAAAAATAAAAATGTGGAATTAAATAAAAGAAGTCGTGTCCAGCCCTCGCGATATAGGAGATTGACAGCTTATTTTATAAAATTATATAATAATAAATAATTACTAATTACTAATATAAAAATATGAATTTTGATCAAGAACCAACACCAGAAGAAAAAAAAGTAAATGTAGAAGGTTCTATAGAAAAATCTGAAGAGCCTCTTACTGATAAGGAACTTCGTTTAGCTCTTTTCTACGAACCATTAGTAAGAGATCCTAGACAATTTGAGGGTATGCAAGAGAGGAGAAAGGGATTTATTAACCAAGCTAAAAATGTTGAGGGGGTTGATATTTTGGAACTTTTAGATAGGTTCGATAAAGAGAAAAAAAGAACATTACCTCCAAAAGAGCGATTACCCAAAAGTGATAGTCCTTGGTCAAGAGATTTTAGTGGACCTAAGTATGTTGAAGCTAGAAAAACCTTTGAAGAAGAAAGAAAAAAGTATCTTGAAAAATTTGGATCTATGGACGATGAGGGAAAAATAAGGCAGATATGGGCAGAATTAAGAATTTCTGGTTTTAAACTAAAAAGTGAAATACTTACTCCTGAAAAAATAGAACAGCTAGGAAGAGCTTTGTTAGAATGGAAAAAGAGTATGCCACTTCACGTTCCTTTTGAAAATTCTATAATTCGTATTATTCAGGCAATAGAGACAGGGAAGGATATTTCAGTTTAGTTCTATCAAAATTGAGGAACGTTTTTACTTCGATAAGCTCAGTATAAATTAGGTGGAATTATTAAAAAAAAGGTCGTGCCCAGCCCTCGCAGGATAGCGGGGGCCGATGGCACGACGACGATGATCGCGATCATGTTGCTCATCAGGCGGCGGAGAGGGCATTCAACTTTCTCCTTACGGCCTTGAACCTCTGTCTGGCTACCAAGAACTTCCTGTCTTCAGGAAGCTCAAAGTCTGTTCCTTCTGGATCTCCGATGGACCTCAGAAGTTCCTCTTGGTGACAGTGAAGGAGCCGTATCTCATTTGGGTTGAGGTCTTGATTCCCGATGATTTTCTTCCCAACTTTAACTAGCTTGAGATTTAACATGACGGGGCCTCCTTATCTATGGATGGTATCCAATGATCAGCTTCTATAGAATATAATTTTTAATAGATGTTGTCAAACGGCTCAATGGAATTGAGCCGTTGAGCCGTTTGTTTCAGATGTCCAACATTTCTCTTAGGTGTTGGACATCCAGTTATTCTTCAATTTTAGGTTTATCTACTTCAAGGAGAGCAATGTCGGGGGAAGAGCCAGCGATGCGGAGGACATCTTTGTCTATTTTCTTTAATTCTTTATTTGAAGCATTGTAATGATTTACGACAGTGCCTAATGAATTACCAAGCTTGTTGTGGTATTCATCATAAGACTTTAAATGCTTACCTAAGTTTTCTACTTTTTTAATTATTTCTTTTGCTGATTCTTCTATTTGAAGAGCCTTAAGTCCTTGTAAGACTGTTTGTAAATAAGCGAGAAAAGAAGTAGGGGAGGTAATGATTACTTTATATTTTCCAGCTGAGCGTTGTATTAAGTTTTCAGCATTTTCTCCTGAGGCTCCAACTTTATTTGTGAGTAAGTCATAATAGATAGCTTCATGTGGTATAAACATAAATGCAAAGTCAGTAGTGCCTTGTGTTGGTTGAATATATTTTGCAGTTTCGGTAATTCTGTTTTTTAAATCATTTACAAAAGTTGTTTCTAATCTTTTCTTTTCTGTTGGGTCTTTTTCTTCCACCATTCTATTATAATTTTCAAGTGAGAATTTTGAGTCTATTGGAATAATTTTATCTTTTACAAATACAACGGCATCTACTACTGTTTTATCTGGAAATTCATATTGCATTTGATAGCTATTAGGTGGTAGAACATTTTTTAAAACTGTTTCTAAATAGTATTCGCCTAAAATTCCACGTTGTTTTGGGTTTTTTAAAATATTTTCTAGACTTTGTAATTGGTCGGCAAAAGAGATGACTTGTTTATTTGTCTCATCTAATTTGGTTAGTCTTTCTGTTACATCTCTGATAATTTTATTTGATTCAGAAGAGTGAAATTTTAAACTTTCGTTGACTTGCTTGTGACTTTCGCCGATTTTATTATCTACAGTGCGGGATAGTTCATTTATTTGTTCTAAGATAAGTGTAAGCCCGGTGTCGTCTTTTTTTTCATCCGTGTTTTTTCTGCTGAGTATAAAGTAGGCAATAATACCTCCTACTAAAATTGCTGTTGTGATTAATAAGATAGTTTCCATTGTTTTATTTTTCTAAATAATGTTTTAGTGTGTAAATCCAGTCTTCGTCAATGCCGTCGCCTTGTAATTTCTGGTCTAGGAGCCATTGCAAATATCCTCGGTCAGTTTTAGCTATTTCTTCTAATTTTTTTCCATTATATTTGCCGAATTTGAAAGTATGAAAAAGTGATGGACGTGAAGAAATATCAATCATTTTTTCTAGAGTTTTTTCTTCATCTAATTTTCCCATTTCCATTATTTTTTTCTTTAATCTTTCAAAAAGTACTTCTAATACCAATACATCACCAAGTGCATCATGGGCAGTAGCCTCTACTTCCATTTCTAAAAAGTAGCGTAAATATTGGAGATTGTATTTTTCAATTTTTTCTTCTTTGTCTAAATATCTTACTACTCTAAGAGTACAGATGAAATTCTTGGGAATAATGCCCTCTTTTTCTATCATGATGAGATCAAAAGGTGCATTATGAGCAATAACTACATTGTTTTTATTTTCAAAAAGTTTTTTAATTTTTGGAAAGTCGTCACTTTCGGTAAAAGACGGTTTATCAGTAATCATTTTGTTTGTAATGTGGTGAACTGCTGAAGCTTCCGGAGGAATTTTCTTTTCTGATTTATACAGAGCATTGAATTCTTCATTGTCTGCTCCGTCTTCTACGGGATGAATTTTATAGGCAATTTGAATTAGAAAATCCTTTTCAGTATTTCCTGTGGTTTCTGTATCAAAAAATATAAGCTTTTTTACCATATCATTATTTTAACATAAAATTCTTATACTCGGCGCTCTCTTGATTATTTATCTATCGCACTTAAAAACCCTAACTTTGAAATAATATGTTTTCTGTATACAGCAATAATCAATAAGGTGTTGGCGATAAGTAGGTAAACCTGAAATGCTGAGTTCTCTATATTCCATTCTGGTATTGAAGGAAGTATTAAAATAATACTTATAAAACTAGCAATGTATGTAATTCCTGTTTCTGTTTCTGGATTTTTCCAAGCTTTAATAATAGTAGGTAAAGCTGCAAAGCCATCAGCCATAGCTAAAAATAAAATTGCACTTCTTGGAGAATCTGCAAGAGTCCATAACAAAATACCCAGAAGAGCAAAAACCCCAAACATATAATCAAATTTATTTAATTTCCAATAGCTTTTCGGATTTCTAAATGAAATCAGAAATATAATTAGTGGCAAAAATCCAGCTAAAAAAATACGGAGTGTAACCTAAAGGTCTGCTCTCGCAGATATTGCGGCAGATGCTCCCAAAAGAGGAGCAATAGTCCAGATAAGCCATGAGACACGATTTGGTTTTGTTTTACCAATAAAGGTGTCGCGTATGTATGCCATAGCACCACCTACACCAATAATGATACTTAAAATAACAAGCCAGTGTACAAATGCAATATTAAAAATCATTTTCTAAGTATACCAAAAGTTTTAACTAAGTTTAAGAAGCCTAAAAAAACTTTTATAAAATGAAGGATTAAATAAGGGGGTTTCTTGAGCAAGTACAGATTTGTAGTGCTATTTTAGCATATTTTTGATATAATCCATCCAGCAATATGTTACATGAACAAATAAAAAATGGAATAAAAGACGCAATGATAAAAAAAGATGAAAATCTTTTGAAAACTTTGCGTGCCATGGTTTCAGCTTTTACTAATGAATTAGTGGCTAAGAGTAGAAAGCCCAATGAAATCCTTAAAGACGAGGAGGTGCTTGCAGTAATTACCAAACTAGCTAATCAGAGAAAAGACTCTATAGAGCAGTTTAAGAAGGGTAATAGGGAAGATTTAGTAAAAGAAGAAGAGGATGAACTTGCAATTCTAGAAACATATTTACCAGAGTTGATGGATAGGGCTGAAGTTGAACAAATTGCAAAGACAAAAAAAGAAGAACTGGCTATTACTGACCCTACAAAAAAGGGAATGCTGATGTCTGCATTAATGAAAGACTTAAAAGGTAAAGCAGATGGTTCTATGGTAAAAGAAATCGTAGATAGTTTATTTGAATTAGATAATGATGCAGAATAAAAAATTAATTACACATAATGGGTCTTTTCATGCCGATGATATCTTTGCTTGTGCTACGCTTTCTTTGATGCTGGAAAAAAATAATGAGGAATTTCAAATTATTCGTACTAGAGATGAAGAAATAATTAAAACAGGGGATTATGTATTTGATGTCGGTGGAGTATATGATGCTGACAAAAACAGATTTGACCACCATCAAGTAGACTTCAAGGAAAAAAGGGATAATGATATTTTATATTCTTCTATTGGTTTGGTGTGGAAGAAATTTGGTAAAAAGCTTTGTGATGACCAGAAGGCGGTTGATATCATAGATAAAAAATTAATTGCTCCCATTGATGCTGGAGACAATGGTATAAATTTATTTGGAGACAACAAATATGAAACCTTACCATATCTAATACAGAATGTGTTTTACGCAATGCGACCTACTTGGAAGGAAGATGATTTAGATACAGATGAAATGTTTTTAAAAAGTGTAAATATTGCGAAAATGGTTTTGTCACGGGAAATAATACAAGCACAAGATGTACTTTCTGCGGAAGAGTCTGTAATTTCTATTTACAATAAAGCTGAGGATAAAAGAATTATTGTTTTAGATAAAAATTACCCTGTTGAGTATGTTTTAAATAATTTTACAGAGCCCCTTTTTGTGGTCTATCCAAAGAAAACTGATAATTCTTGGGCAGTAAAAACAGTTAGAAAAGATTTAAAAACTTTTGAGAATAGAAAAGATTTTCCAGCGTCTTGGGCTAGTTTACGGGACGAGGAATTACAAAAAATTACTGGCGTATCTGATGCTGTCTTTTGTCATCGTGGACTTTTTCTTGCAGTTGCAAAATCTAAAGAAGGGGCAGTGGCGCTTGCTAAGTTAGCTTTATAATTTTATAACTTTTAACTAATTTGTATGGCATTTATAGATGAAATGAAAATTGAAGCTACTGCTGGACGAGGCGGAGATGGAGTAGTGCGTTGGCGTACTGAAAAATTTATTCCTAAGGGTGGTCCTGCAGGTGGCAATGGTGGACGAGGTGGAGATTTTTTTATTTCTGCTGTACGAGATGTCAACATACTTTCAAGATATAAAGCAAAAAAAAGTTTTACGGCTAGCAGGGGGGAAGACGGAAAAGATAGAAGTTTACATGGCAAAAATGGTGAAGATTATATTTTAGAATTACCAATAGGTTCTATTATTACAAATCTTGACACAGATGAAAAATGGCAATTAAATAAAGAGGGCGAAAAGTTTTTAATTTTAAAAGGTGGATATGGGGGCTTTGGCAATGAACATTTTAAAAGCTCTACTAATACAACTCCGAAAGAATCACGTCCTGGACAAGATGGAGAAAAAGGAAATTTTGAAATTGAGCTTGAACTTTTTGCTGATATTGGATTGATAGGGCTTCCAAATGCGGGTAAGTCCTCACTTTTAAATGCTCTTACAAATGCTGAGGCAAAAGTGGGTGCTTATGCTTTTACTACCCTTGACCCTAATTTAGGAGATTTGTATGGATACATAGTTGCAGATATTCCCGGAGTTATTGAGGGTGCTTCAGATGGGAAGGGTCTTGGAATAAAATTTTTGCGTCATATAAAACGCACAAAAATGCTTGCACACTTGGTGTCTTTGGAGAATTCTTTAAATGGTCCTACTCGGATGATGAAAGCCTATAAAGAAATTCGCAAAGAATTAGAAAAATATGATAAGGCTCTAGACTTAGGAGAAGAAGGTTTGTCAAAGAAAGAAGAAATAATTATTTTAACTAAGACTGATGTTGTAGAGGATAATAAGGTTATTGCAAAAACAGTCAAAGTGTTTGAGAAACTACCTGCCCGCGCAGGCGGGGACAAGAAGGTTTTTATATTATCTTTATTTGATGATAAAATGATAAAAGAATTTAGGGATGAATTGATGAAAATATTAAAAAAATAAGATGAATCCCGTTAGAAGCCGCGATCGCAATTTAAAAACAAACAAAAATATGAAATTAAATATATTAAAAATTATTAACACAAAATATCAGATACGTGAGTTGATCGCGATCTGCTTCTAATCGGGATGAAAAAATATTATTACACAATTGGACTAGAGATACATGCTGAGTTGGCTACTAATACCAAGATGTTTTGTG
>SDBT01001371.1_pt1 | contig 42732 bp, 34 predicted proteins | sample 2277101 | NCBI WGS metagenome assembly SDBT01 (sample SAMN10404973, study PRJNA504765) | marine sediment metagenome | isolation source: marine sediment core GS10_PC15, 103 cmbsf | place: Arctic Ocean: Southern Knipovich Ridge | collected 2010
GCCTACCGCAACTGCGAGAAGTTCTGGCGTTGCGGCCGCTGCGGCAAGCTGCTCTGGCATGGAACGCACTGGCAGAAGATCACGCGGCGCCTCGACGAAGTCGCACGCGAGGCAGGCACTCCCCGCCGTCCGCCCGGCCGCACACAATAGCCCGAAGGCCGGTAGGCAGATAATCCACCCACGCGCCGGGGCCCTTCTTTTTTTCGTCCTAGCCGCGACCTACCTGCCCTGCCAGTATGCTCACAATAATCGGGATAGTTCGTGCAGTAAGATCCCTTGAACTGTGAGAAACCAGATGTACAATAAAGCGTCCGGGCCCCCGTGACTACGGTACGACAATTCAGAACATCGAAGAGCAAACGACGGGAAGAGCAAAATGGGAGATGGCAATCCTGACAGCAACACCAAGGCGCAAGCTGTACGCGATTATCTCGCCGCGCATCCGCGCGCCAAGGATAGGGCGGTCGCCGAGGCTTTGAGCAACGAGATTAGTCAGTTCTCGGCAGACTATGTAGGTGTCGTCCGAAGGCGCAAGAAGAAGAGCAAGCGTAGAGAACGGAGACAACCAAAGGCCAGACGAAGTGGGGCTAGAAGTGCTTGGTCAGCCAAGTTCCCTAGGCATTCGCTTGAGAAGGCCCTGAGAATTCCAAGCGCCATTCTGGAACAGAACGCTGGTAGGGAGTGCTCACCGAAGGAAGCCGCGGTGTTCTTGGGGCTCGGCTCCCCTCATGGTCCTTTCATGGTGGAGGTCAGTTCCGCAATCAAGTTCGGCCTGCTCACTAGGCCAGGTACGGCGAGGATCGCGATTACTGAGTTAGCGAAAAAGATCCTTCGACCTCAAGATTCCGATGAGGAATTGAGCGGTTTGCGCCAAGCCGCGGTCAAAGCACCGGATATAGCCGAAGTGTACAGCCACTATAGGGGTGAAAATCTCCCCGACGATAAGTTTTTCGATAATGCGCTGGTGGACAATTTCGAGATTCCTCAGGACAAGCTTTCTGAGTTCAAAGCGGTCTTCTTTGAAACTCTCACTAAAGCTAACTTGTTGCAGGAACACGACGGAAAGTACAGGGTAATTGATGCCGCTCTCGATATTGAACCCCCAGGAGAGAAAACGCAGAGACTGAAAAAGTTAGAAAAGTCGGTCACTTTGGAAGCAGGTGACACATGCTTCGTAATGATGCCCTTCCAATCGCCACACGGTGATTACTACACACAGATCTATGAGCCAGCGATTAAGAAGGCTGGACTTAGGCCGGTTCGGGCTGACCATACGATCTTTGGGACAGGTAAGATCATGAACCAGGTTTGGAGCGGGATCAAGGGGGCAAAGGTCCTACTAGCGGAATTGACGACGAAGAACCCGAACGTTTTTTACGAGCTAGGTCTTGCGCACGCGCTAACAAAGCCGGTTGTACTTGTCTCTGCCAACGAGGATGACGTTCCGTTTGACCTTCATTACATCCGAGTCATTTACTACAATCAAACTGATCCGTTCTGGGGCAATAAACTGATGGAGAAAGTGGCTGAGAATGTTCTATCGGCTATAAAGAACCCCGAGGAAGCTATCTTCGAGGGTGGGACGGCGGAAACTTAGAGGCGCGGTATCGCGACGCATCCGGGGCATGACGGCGGGGTACGACGATGTCCTTCTTTTGCTCGGGTGCCATGCCCACGCTTGCGTGAGCATGCTTATCGCACGAAGAAAAAGGTTCCTGACCCCTTTTTCTGTTCCCCTTTCTTTTGACCCCTTTCCTTTCTTTCGTTTCCCTTTCCTTTTCCAGCCAAGAAAACCTTTCGAAAAAACCAGGACTTGGGTAGTATGCTCTCGGGAAGGCTGTTACTTAGCTGATGATTGGACGTGCAGCGTGAATCTACCGAGCGTTGCCGTCACACGGCCTCGGATAGAAAGGGGCTGATCGAAAAATGCGGGCACCACAGCGACGACATCGACATGAGCCTCTCTCGGTGGTTCGAGTTCGCGTTCATAACCTTTTTGGGTACTTCGACTATGACCTGGGGCCTCCACCTGGCAGCGAAGATGCATTCAAGCGCCTCATCGTTTTCTATGGGCTGAACGGCACTGGCAAGACTACGATCCTCCGCCTGATATATCATCTGCTTTCTCCCGCTGAGCGCGCGGGCCACAAAACGTTTGTTGCCAGGACCCGATTCCAGAGCATCGAGATCACGCTTTCGGACGGGACTCTTGTGGGGGCAACACGGTCGGAGCCCAGTGACGGGACTTATGATCTAAAGGTGAGCAGACCTGGCCAAGAAACCGTAGGGCATGTTTTTGAGAGCGTCGGAACACCCCCTCGCATTTCCCGCGAGCACTGGGAGCGGAAGTCATATCAGAAAATCATCGGCACGCTGGCTGAGTTAGAGTTCGCCTTCTATTACCTAGCAGATGACAGGACGTTCAGCACCGAGCCCGAAGTGTTTCCAACGCGCCGCATCGCCGAAGAAGAAGTCTGGGAGGAGAGTAGCCGGTCGCCCTTCAGCGACCGAGAACTTCGAGAGCGCGAGAGCATTGTGGGAGCCCTTGAACAGGCAATGTATGCCTTCAATAGTTGGGTTAGTCGCCAAGCAAGCCACCAATCGAGTACCGGGGTTGCTTCCACGCACTTGATTTACGCCGATGTCATCAAGCGTATTGCCTCTGCCACACAACCACCTGACCTCACACCCCAGATACAGGAACTGCGTTCCCTCGCCAAGAGCAGCAAGGTGTTTGAGAAGTACGGACTGTCCTCCGAAGTGAACGTTGAGCCGCTGATTGATACAGTTGAGAGCACGGCAGAGATCAGGCAACGGATTACAAGAGAAGTCCTGGCGCCTTACGTTGAGGCGCTGAGCTTAAGGTTCTCTCAGCTTCAACCGCTTTACGATCTGATTGATACGCTTGTCAGTCACCTCAACCGTTACCTAAAGCCCAAATCCGTCAACTTCAGTTTGCAGGAAGGACTGAACATCTTATCGCCCAAGGGAGACCAACTGTCCCCGGGGATGTTGTCTTCCGGTGAGAGACATCTCCTTCTCATAACGTGCGCCGCATGTCTAGCGACCGAACGTAGGTGCCTGTTCATCGTCGACGAACCCGAGATATCTCTCAACGTCGTGTGGCAGCGCAACTTGTTAGGCACCCTGCTGGAGATATCGCGGGCCAGCGAAGTCCAGTTTCTGCTTGCGTCACATTCAATCGCCTTGATCACGCAGCATCGTGAACATGTAGCCGAGCTTGTCAGCAACAGGGGGGAGTAACGATGGGAAATGGCGCTCGGTGGCGCATAGACGAGCTGGTGGTTCAGTACTCCTTGCACCCCGAATTGAGGGACCTTTACGTTGAAGGCGAGATCGACAAAGCTTTCCTGAACTGGTTTCTTCGTGAGCGGGATCTTCACGGAGGCGCTGCTGTCTACCCTATTGATGCTGTGGAAGTCCCTTCTAACATCGTTAGGAAACATAATCAACAGGTAGGCGAAAAAGGGGAGGTGGTGGCCTTAGCGATGGAACTGGCGGAACGCCTCCCGAGCGAACACCAGCATCTGACATTCATAACGGATGCTGACTACGACCACGCACTGGATCGCCTCCAGAACTGTTCGTTGCTGCTCTATACCGACGGGACCACGCTGGATATGTACGCATTTAATCAAGAAACGGTTCACAAGTTCCTGCAGGTTGCCCTCGGCGGGTTCCGGTACAGCGGTTCACACGTCCTTGGCGTCCTGACGCCGGTGCTCGTGGAGAGGTTCTTGGCACGGGCGACGAACGAGTCCCTGGGCTGGGCCATGTCGTGGCCAGCCAGCTTGAGATCCGTCGTGGTCAAGAACGATGGCACCCTCGATTTCGATATCCAGGGTTTTGTGATAAATTACCTGAGCCAGAACCACAGGAAGGCTGACCGAGATGAGTTCCTGATAGAGTTCGACAGGTTAAGGGCCCAGGTAGGCAGGGACAAGCGTAAGTACATACGAGGGGAAGATTTCGCTGCTTTGCTCAGTCTTTTTTTGTCTCGATGGATAAGGCGAAACATCAGAAATCAATTCAAGAATGCGCAGGTAGTTGCAGCGGCACTGCGCGTATGCCTAGAGGCCGCAAGACTCCAGGGAGAACCCATGTTTCAGGACCTGGCCAGGCGGTTGGCCTAGTGATTACTCTGGGCGGGTGACCCGGAGCCCTCGGGATCCACCCTATTCGCGTCATCCGTGTAATTCGTGGACTGTTGGGCTTCATTTGAGCAAAACGCGGCGGGATGGAACCCCGCCGCGCGAAGTTCCGCTTTCGGAGAACTTAAGAAACCTGTATCCCTCTGCGATCTCAGCGATCTCTGCGGTGAAACGTTTCTTGAGAATTCTCCGAGGTCTTTGTGATCTCTGTGGTTAGATCTCCCAACTTACACATTTGCGCGCGCAGAATTGCACGCCGACCCCGAAAGCTACGCCGAAAAATGGAATTTTCTTATTCCCGGCCCCAAAAGGGCTTGCCGCTTGGCGGTACCGGCCAACTTACACATTTGCGCGCGCAAAAAGGGTACATCGCCGGAGAAGGTGAGGCTCGCGCTGTGCGCGGCCGGAACCCGGAACAAGGAACCGGGAACCTGGAACCGGGGACCTGGAACCTGGGACCTGGAACTCGGAATCCCGGCGCGCCGGGATTGTCAATTTGAACGGCTATTTGAAAAGTGAATAGAGACGGCCAGGGATTGGAAAACACCCAAAAAAGCTAAAAGCCGAAAACGGAAAAACACCCGATTTGGACCCTCAAATTCGTAAGTTCCGCTGCCGGAACGCCTTAGGCGAAATCGGGTGCGCAAATTTGCGCAAGAATGCGCAATGGCGCGCAATGGCGCGCAACGGCGCGCAAGAATGCGCAACGGCGCGCAAGAATGCGCAAGGATGCGCAAGGTTGCGTAAGAATGCGGGCAATCTGGGCTGGCTGGGCCGGGCAGGCCGGGGAGGGAAAATTTGGCTGAATTTGCCATAATTTGCTGAGAAAATCGCCTGCTCTGTTTTTACACCTCTCTGTTGGCCGATATAATGTGTACACTCTGCCGGGAGGGGGACGTGGAATAAGGATATCGCCATGCGCGTCTTCATGCTGGGCTGGGAGTTTCCTCCACATATCAGTGGCGGGCTCGGCACGGCCTGCTACGGAATGACTAAGGGCCTCGACGAGATCGGGGTCGAGGTCTGCTTCGTTCTGCCGACGGCTGTGCCGCTGGCTGCGGCCAGTCACGTGGAATTCCGCTCGCCGGCCAACCTCACCGAAGACGCCAAGGGCCGCCCGTTTCAAAACGTGGAGTTCCATCAGGTCGATGCCGTGCTGCAAGCCTACGCCACGCCGGAAGGCTTTGAGCAGTCCATCCGCAAGATGGTCAAACGGCAGCGGCAACTGGCTACGGGCGGGCGTGCCCGCCGAAAGGCGCAGGCGGCTGAGGCACTGGCCTCCTTGCCGTCGGGAACGTTTGCCCAGGGCGGAGGCGCCCAGTATAGCGGCGACTTGATGGAGCAGGTGGGCCGTTACGCGCAGTTGGCTGTAGGGGTCTCCGACCGCGAGCGGTTCGACGTGATTCACGCCCACGATTGGATGACCTTCCCGGCCGCCCTGGCGGTGGCTACCGCTACCGGCAAGCCGCTGGTGGTTCACATCCACAGCACCGAGTTCGACCGGTCGGGCCGAAACATCAACCAACAGATTTACGATATCGAGCGGGCCGGAATGCACGGTGCGGATCGTGTGATCTGCGTTAGCTACCTCACGCGGAGCATGGTCATCAAGCGCTATAAGGTGCCGCCGACAAAGGTTGACGTGGTCTACAACGCCGTCGAACTGCCCGGGGCCGACGAGCTGGAAATGCCGCCGATCCGCCACAACGAGAAGATCGTCCTTTTCCTCGGACGGGTAACGATGCAGAAAGGCCCGGAGTATTTCCTCCAGGCGGCGAAGAAGGTCATCGCGAAGTACCCCAACGTCCGGTTCGTGATGGCCGGCAGCGGGGACATGATCGCCCGGTGCATCCAGATGGCCGCCGACCTGAAGCTCGGCAGCCACGTGACCTTCACCGGTTTTTTGCGCGGCCAGGACGTGGATAAGATCTTCCAGATGGCCGACCTGTATGTGATGCCATCGGTCTCCGAGCCGTTCGGCATCGCCCCGCTGGAGGCCCTCAGCCACAACGTGCCTGTCATCATCTCCAAGCAGTCCGGCGTCTCGGAGGTGCTCAAGCACGCCCTGAAGGTCGACTTCTGGGACATCGATGAGATGGCCAATAAGATCCTGGCCGTGTTGCGCCACCCGCCGTTGCAGCGAGTGCTCCGCGACCACGGGCACATCGAACTACAGAAGTTTTCGTGGCTCGACAGCGCCAAGAAACTCATGGGGATCTACCAGACCGTCGGCGGCGACGGCGGCTGATTGGGAATTGTTCGCCTTGTGCCGGGATTTGCCTTGACCGAGGCATGTCCTTGCGCGATGTTTGGATTGTGCTATGGCATCGGTAGTATTCTATTTTCAGGTCCACCAGCCATTCCGGCTGCGGCGGTATACGATCTTCGACAGCGACGCCAACTACTTCGACGACACCTGCAACGAGCAGATTTGTCGGAAAGTCGCCGAGAAGTGCTATCTGCCATGCAACCGGCTGATGCTGGAACTCATCGGGCAGCACGAAGGCCGCTTCCGGGTGAGTTACAGCCTTACCGGCATCATCGTCGAGCAGTTCCAGCGCTGGGCGCCGGACGTTCTTGAGACGTTCGTAGAGCTGGCCGATACCGGCTGCGTGGAATTCATCGCCGAGACGTATTACCATAGCCTGGCCTTCCTTTACAGCCGCGAGGAGTTCGTCCGGCAGACCGAGCTGCATTGCGAGTTGATCGAAGGGCTGTTCGGACGGCGGCCGCGAGTCTTTAGAAACACCGAGCTGACGTACAACAACGACGTGGCGAAAGTCGTCGAGGAGATGGGCTTCGACGCGATTCTCACCGAAGGCGCCGACCACATTCTCGGCTACCGCAGCCCCAACTTCATCTACAATCCGCCGAACTGCCCGTCGCTGCAGATGCTTCTGAAGAACTACCGCCTCAGCGACGACATCGCCTTTCGGTTCGGCAACCGTTCGTGGGAGGCCTGGCCGCTGACGGCTGAGAAGTTCGCACAGTGGATAGATCAGATCAACGGCAACGGCTATGTCTGCAACCTCTTCATGGACTACGAGACGTTCGGGGAGCATCAGTGGGACGATACCGGCATCTTCGCTTTTCTCCGGGCTCTGCCGGAGAAGGTCTGTCAGACCGGCAAGAACGATTTCCTGACCGTCTCACAAGCCGTGGACCGCTACCCCACCGTCGGGGAGGTGGACGTGCCTCACATGATCTCCTGGGCCGACACCGAGCGGGACCTCTCGGCCTGGCTGGGCAATTCGATGCAGGCCAACGCCCTGCACGATCTCTACGCCATGAGAGACGCGGTGCTAGGCAGCGACGACGAGCGGCTCATAGCCGACTGGCGCAGGCTCCAGACCTCCGACCACTTCTACTATATGTGCACGAAGTGGTTCGCCGATGGCGACGTGCACAAGTACTTCAATCCATACGAGTCGCCCTACGACGCCTACATCAACTATATGAACATCCTCGACAGCGTCCGCGGCCGCCTCGCCGCCGGGGCGACCAGCGTCCGCTAAGCTGTTCCGCCACAAAGCGCACAAAGGGCACAGAGATGCCAGAGGACTTGCGCATATCACCCCGCAGCTCTCGGGACATTATCGCTGGCAAGCCGTTCCCAACTAGGGTATTAGAGCAAATCTTTCACCTGCCTTGGCACTTCGCAGGTCTTGGGCCGCAACCGGTCTTCATCTTCTTGACCGGTTCCTGAGTCGGACAACATGAGCCCATAGATGGTGCCTCGACCAATTGGGACCCGGCCAGAAGCCCCGCTTTGATGATGAGTTCAGCGGGAATGGCCTCGTAGGTTTTCCCGCCAACTGTCAGGGTTCTGCACTCCACCGTCTGACCAAGGTCCGCGCAGCAGAATCCACAGGGACTTTTTCCGACCTCAGCACCCAGCCATTCCTCCAGTGGGCGTCCGCCGACCCAGATGCGATTTGACTGAGAAATGTCCTTGGCGCAGACTTCCGGGCTGAGAGCCTTCTTCTCTAGAACAGTTTCTATTCCAAGTGCTCCCAAAGATGTCCTGAGGCTTCCAAAAGCTTCTTGGACTTCCTTTTCGGTCGAACCACATCGTTCGCAGGTCTGCCCCGTTTCGTCCACCAAACGCTGCCACAGAATTGTCAGCGTTTTCATATCGTTTTCCTCTGCCGGCCTGTTTCTGCTACTCGCACACCCGGAGACGGCTGCCAATATAATTATGATCGCAAGAAACTTTCCCATCTTTACATTCCCTCGCTCATCCAACCCAGCGTTTCCCATTCTCTCTCCTGCCAAGCCCCTGTCAAGCCCGTCTTGTGTTCAGAGAAGCCGTTTGTTGTGGCACTGCCAGAGGTAGCACCGGCTGCCTCTCGGTGAATCCAGGCCGCCGGCCCGATTAGCCGTATCGAGAACGTATCTGGTCGAGCCTCCATTAAACGTACATCTCATCGCTGACGTGGAGGAATTCACCGCACATTGCGTGGATCGCTTCGGGCGTATGACCGGCTGAGACCGGATCTGCGTAATATCCGCAGATGAACCCACCGGCGGGTCGAGCGAGATGGTTCACCATCTTGCGTACGTAAGAACGAATCTCATCCGGATTGCCCCGCACCATCGTGTTCTGAATATCCACGGGGCACCAGAACGTGATGCGCCCGGCAAAGCGATCTCCGAGGATCTCCAGTCCCATGTTCTCCTGCTGGTCCATCTGGATCACATCCAACCCGATCTCGATGAGATCATCCAGGATATCCACGATGTGCCCACAGCTATGAAGAAACGTCAGCATCCCCGCTTCGTGCGCAGCGGCGTACACGCGAGCGTATCGAGGCTTCCAGAGGCTCCGCCAGTCGTCGGGATCGATCATCAACCTATCCTGCAATCCCCAGTCATCGCACCACATGTATCCGTCGGCGTCCTCCTTGGCGAACTTCTCCATCGCGTAGAGGTTCATATCGACCAGCACGTCGATGACCTCACCGAGCCGGTCCGGTTCCTGGTGGATATCCGCCCATGTGTTCTCCATGCCCCGCAGAAAGGACAGGCGTTCATACAGGGAAATTCCGCTCGCGATCAGAAACTTCTCGGCCGCGCGCTCGCGGGCGCCCTTGACGGTGTTCCAGCGTTTGGGGTCCTTAACGTTCGGGATCTTCAGCGATGCCAAATCGCTCCAATCCCGGATCGGAAACTCCTTGGCCTGTCCGAGTCTTGAAATCCCCGTGCTTGCCCAGACCACGCCCCATTCGTCCCGACCGCTGGGAGGCCGAGCGTCCGGAGAGGGATCCATTGCCACCGAGACGAAGTCCGATCCGTAGGGCTCCGGGAAGCTGCGCGGCAGCCGATCGGGGCCTTCAAAGCCAATCGCACGCCTTACGACTTCGCGGCCGGTCAGCATGATGGATCTTCCTTCATCTACCGCAGGGCGGCCAGGCACGGGGCGCAGTGGGACGACGGTGCGAGACCTCTCACTCGGGATTTCACATATGATTCTTCGCCCGCTACCGTCGCAGGCCGTTGGTTGCGATTCTATCGTACCTCCAGGCTGTGACAAGCCTGCTTTGGCCACGGAGACCTGGTCTGCCGCTCTGACCAGGCTGAGAGCTGGCCAAATAGCGGGCTTCCCAAGCCGCCGCGTTGGTACCGCGAAACCTTCTGTGAGAAATCTCGCGATGGTAGATTAGTTCCGGGTCGTGAGGAGCATCAAAGCTGTACAAGTCATAGATTCGCTTCTGACAATCGTAAGACACAGTCAAAGCCCCTCCCGCACCGACAATTCCAGTCCTTTGCTTGACTAAACGAAAAAAAAACCTACGCTCGTGGCTTGCAGATAAAGGCCCAAGTGATGAGCAGAAAACCGAAAATCACGAAAGACCGAGCTCAGAAGGCCAGCAAGAACGTTTCAATCATTACGCAAGCAGCCAGGGCTATCGAAAAGGACGAAGAGCATAAGGCAGCAGGCCGTGACTCCAAGCTCCTAGAAACAACTTTTTTTGCGATCGCGGTAGGGGGAGGCGGGCTGTTTCTTGCGACCGTTAACTATGTCTCTCAGGCACGGGGGGGCAGAGTCTTGCTGCTTGTTTCTTTGGTTCTCCTGGTGTTGACAGCCTGGTTTTGGGTATGCAGTACGCGACAGCGTAAGGAGGTTCGAACTATGAGGGCATATGCATATGCGATTATGGCTGCGGCATGTTTCATAGGTATGGCAGTCCTCGGTTGTACGCATATCTACTATAACAAGCCTATTGCGGAAACATCCGAGAACGACATGAGAAAAGTCCTGGTGGACGATTCCTTTGCCAACTCAATCATCATCGTGCTTAGGCGCGGACGTTTATCGTTACCAGATGACTGTCAGTGCGATCTTCTTCGCCAGCAGAGCGACGGCACATGGTCCGTCGAGCGTAGAATTACGATCGATTCAAAGGACTATGTCGTGGTGCGAGCATTGAAGCCAGGGTTGTATAGGGCGGAGTTGACGTTCTACGGGGTGCGGCAAGATGTTGTGGATGGCCTCGCAATTGGCCCTCAGAAGGGCCAATACGTGGAGCTAAAAGGTCAAGGACTTGTGGGGTGTTTAAGGTTCAAGGTCGTAAAAGATGATGGTAACCCTCTGGAGAATGCGTTCGTAGTCCTCTATTCGCAGAGAGATTTTCCAGTGAGAGACTCTGGTACCAATAAAGCCGGCGAGACGATTCCGCTATGGATTGCTTCCGTCTTGTACCCCGGGGACCACTATTTTGCAAAAGTCTATTACCCAGGCAAAACAGGCCTTCAAGTCGGCACCTCGGAAAAGATTGCGGTCAATTTCACGAAGGAGAGCCATACTAGAACCGTACTGATCAGAACGAACGCGAACTAGCTGGAACCTGGTCCATTTCTACTCTACCTTCTCACCTCAAACGTTGTCTCAGGTGCACACCAAGGCGCGCCACGATACTCTAGCACAGGTTCCCAAGGATACTGACGTAAGCCTACCAATACGTGGTAAGTCCCAGTACGTGCGTCACTCGGTATTCTGTAGACGAACGGACCGATTCTTTTCTCAACTCCCGCATCAATCCGCGCATCCAAACATTCGTCACCATCGTGACGGTGGCTTTTTTTCCCATGGTGACTATCGTAGACAGTGTCGTCACCATACAAAACATTTAGAGCAACCAGAAAATGTGCCTTTTCTTCCCCATCGTTACGGATTTTTACGTATACTTTGAGTGTTTCACCCGGCTTGAATCCATGCTTCGGCAAGTCAATGGACAAAATCCGGCCAGCAGCTTTTCCACTCTTCTCCGAACAACCCATTCCGCATGCTAGCAGGCAGATCGTAGCCAGTGCCAAAGGCAATAGCTTGCCTTGTCCGTACTCACTCTTGGTCATTTCATTTGACGCCACGATAGATGTCTCCCACTAAAAGATCTCTAATTGATGACAATAATATGTCTTGACTAGCTTTGTCATGGGTCCAAAGGATATCCCAAATAACGGTATTAGCTTCTTCTTCATAGATCTCGCAAGGAAAAAATTTGTGTTCGGCATAAAATGCAAGCTGCGCGAAGCAGCCTAAAAAGGCCGCTGATCAAGACTGCTTCATTGCAGCGCGTCTGTCGGCATTACCGAAACCTCTTCATGGGGCCAGATTCCGTCACCGCTTCACGTTCATTCAATACGCAAAACCTTTCCTTCAACCGGTTCGTGCATTTCGCAACATGACCCGATCAACCATCAGCAAAGGCTGAAAACATCGGCGTATTTCCGGCCTCCGCTCGGTGAATCCAGGCCGCCGGGTTGATGACGCCGATTCCTCTGCGCGGTGCCCTGGGAACGACACCGCACGACACTCAGACAAAGTTCGGCCGGCGTTGGCGTTTCGTCCTCTCACAGCAGGTGAATCGGATCGACGTCGGCGATGATCTCGGCGGGGCATTCCTTACGGAGTGATTCCATGTGCGGCAGAAGCAGCCGCTGGAGGAATCCGGCCTTTCGGCAGGTAAGGAGGATCTGGAAGCGGAATTGATTTCGAATCTTCTTCACGCCGGCCGGTTGCGGGCCGACCATGGTCACCTCGCCGGCGGGCAGGATTCGCCGCAGCGCAGCGGCCAACACCTCGGCCCCTTCTTCCGCGCGCTGCACCTTCTCGTGACGTATGACAAGGCGCACCATGCGGCTGGCCGGCGGCAGGTTCGCCTGCCTTCGCAGCGGCAGTTCCCAGGAGGCGAATGCGTCGTAATCGTGGCCTGCGGCAAACTTGATGGCGGGCTCATCCTCGTGCAGCGTTTGGACGACGACCTCGCCGACGCCGACGTTGTCGGGCGACCTGCCGGCCCGCCCTGCCACCTGCACGACCAACTGGAACGTCCGCTCCGAGGCCCGGAAGTCGGGAATCATCAGCGACGTGTCGGCCGAGACCACGCCCACCAGCGAAACCCGCGGAAAGTCCAGCCCCTTGGCCACCATCTGCGTGCCGAGCAGGATGTCCAGCTCGCCGGAGCCGAAGGCCTCGAAGACCTTGCGAAACTGTTTTGGCGAGGTCATCGTATCGCTGTCCATGCGGGCGACGCGCGCTTCGGGAAACTTGCGGGCCAGTTCGTTGCTGATCCGCTGGATGCCCCAGCCAAACAGCAGGATCTTTCGCCCGCAGGCCGGGCACATCTCCGGCAGCGGCGCGGTCCGCGAGCAGTAGTGGCACATCGCCAACTGCGTGGCCTGATGGAAGACCATCGACCGTGTGCAGTCGTCGCAGCTCATCTGCCAGCCGCACGACGGACAAAAGACGTAGCTGGCGTAGCCGCGGCGGTTCATCAGCAGGATGATCTGCTCGCCGCGGTCCAGGGCCGCAGCCATCCTGCGCGTCAGTGTCTGGCCGATAAGCTCGAGGGGTCCGCGGCGAATCTCCCTGCGGAGGTTGACGATCTGGAGTTGCGGCATGGGCAGGCCGCGAACGCGCTTCGGCAGGCGGAGCATCTGGTAGCGGCCTTGCTGGAAGTTGTGCAGCGATTCCAGCGACGGCGTAGCCGAACCGAGCACGATCGGCACGCCCTCCAGGGCTGCGCGCTTCACGGCGACGTCCCGGCCGTGATAACGCGGGGCCGTGTCCTGCTTGTAGCTCGGTTCGTGCTCCTCATCGACGATGATCAGGCCAAGCTTGCGTGTAGGAGCGAAGACGGCACTTCGCGGGCCGACAACGACGGCGGCGTGGCCGTCGCGAATCTGCTCGTAGTAGAAGGCCCGCTGGACGTCGGTCAGGCCGCTATGCAGCACGGCTACTCGCGGCAGGCGCTGGAGGAACCGCTGAAGCGTCTGCGTGGCCAGGGCAATCTCCGGGGCAAGGACGATCGCCTGCCGCCCGGCTGCAATCACCTTGCGGATCAGGCGGACGTAGATCTCCGTCTTGCCGCTGCCGGTGACGCCATACAGCAGCGTGCACGAAAAGCCCGCCTCCAGCTTGGCGGTCAGCTCGGCTAGTACGTGGCGCTGGTCGGCGTTGAGTTCGAATGGGTCGGGCGCTTCGGCCTCGGACAGCTCCGGCAACTGCACGCGACGAGACTCCATGCGAATCAGCTCCCGCCGCGTCAGGCCCTTGATGCTCGCTCGCGAGGCGCCGCTGCGGCGCAGGAGTTCCTCGAGCCTCAGCGGCTCGACGCCCTGCTTTTTTGCCTCGAAGAGCTCGTCCAAGATTCGCCACTGCCGGGCGCCCAGCGAGGCCGGCCAATCGCCACGCTTGCTGGTCAGGAATGCAACGGTCTCCGTGCGCGGTGCATGCCGGCCGACTGCGGAAGGAATCATCGCCGCCAGCGTCATGCCCAGCGGTGTGAGGTAGTATTCGTGAATCCACTCACCAAGCTGCCAGAGCGTCCGGTTGAGTTGCGCCTGGCGGTCGACTACCTCCGATACCGCCTTGAGTTTTCTCTGGCTGGGCGGGCGGTTGCAGTTAACCACGAAGGCCAGCGTGCTGCGATTGCCCGCCCCGAACGGCACGCGGAGACGCTGGCCCACTTGCGGGCTGCCCAGGGCCTCCGGCCAGAGGTAATCGAACGTCCGCCAGAGATTGGCGTTGACCGCCACGGCCACCACGCGGCCTTCGGCGCGAACCCCGGTGGTCTTGTCGGCTTTCGTCTCGAAGAGCTCCATCGCAAGTGCGGATCATAACAAGTTTGCCCAGCGCCTGCAGGCCTCCACTCAGACACCGGGATGCGGCCGTCTGTGCATTGCCACCAGGCGGGCGATCAGGATCGTCAGGTACATCGGCCCGATTACGGCTTCGATCATTACGAAGGATCGCGCGTAGGGCGAGACGGGAGCGATATCCCCGAAACCAAGCGTGGTCAGTGTGGTGAAGCTGAAATAGATGTACTTATTCCAGTTGTCCTCTAGGCCGCCGCCGAACTCCTTGGCCGCGAAGGAGAAAGCATCGGGGTCGAGCAATACGATAAGGGCGTAAACGGCCGCCCAGGTAACGCCGATCAGAACGTAGGCCGAAACAGCGCGGCAAAGTGTGCTGGCCGTGACGTTCGAGGCCGTTAAGAGATCGACGATCAGTAAAGTTATCACAAAAAGCGTGAATGCAATGAGGCAGGCCGCGCCAAGCACGCTGAGAGCCTTGACGGCTACGAAACCGTTCACCCAACTTATCACCACCCAGGGCAGGCCAAGGCAGCTGACAGTCACGAAAAGCGCGCGGCGCCTCGACACGGCAAGTGCTGCAGAAATCAGCACCAGGGTGAACAATGCGTTCAATAAGATCCTTCCAAGGGGCATGCCTTCGAAGGCCGGGTTGACCAGGAGAAGGACGAACAAGCTTACCATGAGATAGACCGGCCGGTTCTTGTGCGCCATTTTCCACCGCGGTTGGGATGTTTGCCCCTGAGACATTTGTCACCTCTCAAGGCCGCACAGGCACTCGGAAGAATATCGAATACAGCACGGGAACAACGATCAAGGTCAGCACCGTGGCAAAGCCAAGGCCGACCATGACGGTCACGGCCAATGCGACAAAGAATGGATCCTGCAGCAGTGGTGCCATCCCGAAGATCGTGGTGACCGCGGCCATCATCACGGGGCGCATTCGGCTGACGGCTGAATCCATAATCGCCTGGGATTTCTCCTTGCCGTCGGCGATCTGAAAATCAATTTCGTCGATCAGGACGATGGAGTTCTTGATGAGCATGCCCGTCAGGCTGAGCAAACCCAGCAGGGCCATGAAGCCGAACGGCTGGCCGGTCACCAGTAGGCCAGCCGTTACCCCAATGATTGCCATCGGTACACAAAGCCAGATGATCAGAGGCTGCCGCAGGGCGTTGAACAGGCAGATCACCACGAGGATCATGAGCAGCACGAAGAGGGGAATACTCCCGGCAAGTGCCTTCTGGGCTTCCGTTGCGTCCTCGTACTCACCGCCCCAGGCCATTTCATAGCCGGCAGGAAGCTCGATGGCCTCGATCTTGGGCCGTATGCGCTCGAAGACGACACTGGCGTTGCCTTTCTTCTGGTCGCAGTGGATGGTGATGGTTCGCTTTCGATTGCGTCTTTGGATGACGGGGTCCTCGTACACGGTCTTGAACCCTCCCACGACCTGCCCGAGGGGGATGGCCTTACGGGCGACGGGGCTCCAGATCTGGATGTCCTTGATGTTATCGACGTCTTCGCGTTCGGCTTCGGGCGATCGGGCGATGATAGGCAGCAGCCGATCGCGCTCGCGGTAGACGCCGGCCGTGGCACCGGCAAAGGCCGCCTTGAGCGCGCTGGCCAGCTGCGGGCGGCTGATCCCGGTGCGACTGGCTTGGGCCTCGGAGAACTGAGGACGCAGGAGCTTGACACGCTGGCGCCAATCTGTCCGGATGGTCCTGGCCCCGCCGTCGGCATGCAGAATGTCCGTGGTCCGCCCGGCCAGTTCACGCAGCTTCTCCGGATCCGGACCGCTGAAACGCACCTGAATCTTTCCTCCGCCGCCGGGCCCGAGAAGGAACTTCTTCACCTTGGTCAGGAGCCGGGGGTAATTCTCGTCCAGATGCTTCTCGATGGCCTGCAGCATCCGGTCTATCTCGCGGTAGTCCTCAACGGTTACAAGGAGCATGGCGTAACCGCTGTCGGGCTTCTCCGGACTATAGGTGAGCAGGAAACGCGATGCGCCCTGGCCAATAAAGGAAGCAACGTGCTCAACGTTGTCGAGCCCCATGAGGTACTTTTCCAGCCGCTCTGCCTCCTGGACAGTTTCCGTGATGTGCGTGCCCATCGGCAGCCAGCAATCGACCATGAACTGGGGTCGGCTGGAATTGGGAAAGAAACTGTTCTCCACGTAACCGAAGCCGTAAATAGCCAGCGCCAGCAGAGCGATCATCCCCACGCAAGCCAGCCGCCTCCAACGAAGAAAGAAGCGCAGAGTTCTTCTGTATCTCTGAAAGATCGCCCCGCCGTAAGGCTCTGCGGGGCGCTTCTCGGGCGGTTTTGGCTTGAGAAATGTCACACAAAGCAGAGGCGTAACCGTCACGGCCGTTACCCAGCTCATCGACAGCGAAATCATAATCACCTGGAAGAGCGACCGGCAGTATTCACCAGTGCTGTCTTGGGACGTGCCGATGGCGGCAAAGGCGAAGATGGCGACGACCGTGGCCCCTAAAAGTGGGAACATGCTTTTTTTGACGACCTCGCCGGCCGCCTGAATGCGGTCCTGGCCTCCTTCGACGCGAACGAGAATTCCGTCCGTCACGACGATGGCGTTGTCCACCAGCATTCCCAGTGCGATGATAAGGGCCCCCAGAGAGATTCTCTCCAGGGTGATGGAGTAGCTCGCCATGACGACAAAGGTCGCGCAGATGGTCAGAAATAAGACAAAACCGATGATCAACCCGCTGCGAAGCCCCATGAAGATGAGCAACACCACGATCACGATAACGACCGCCTCGATCAGGTTGATGACAAAGCCGTCGATTGCCTTGGTGACGGCCTCGGACTGGAGGGCGATGACGCCCAACTCCATTCCGACGGGCGTTTGAGTTTTGAGTTCGTTCAGGCGTTCTGCGATGGCTTGGCCCATCGTCACGACGTTGCCGCCCTGGACGGTGGAAATGGCCAGGCCGATCGCGGGCTTTCCGTCGAGTCGCAGCATGGTCCCTGGCGGATCGACGTATCCGCGCCTCACGGTAGCCACATCTTTAAGGTAGATTAGCCTCTCGGTCGAAGCGCTGCTGATGAGAAGGTCTTCCATCTCTTTGATGGACTCAAACGCCCCGGTTGGGTCGATGGCAATGTATTCCGGCCCGACTTTTACTCTGCCGGCGTCGGCGACGATATTCTTCTCCTGCAGCGCGGCGAAGATCTCCTCCTGCGAGATGCCCAGCTGGGACATCTTCTGGCGGGACATTTCGACGTAGACAACTTCGGGCTGCAACCCATATAGCTCGATCTTCTTGACGTCCTGTATCAGGAGCAACTCGCGCTTCAGCAGGTCGGCAAACCTGCGGATTTCCTCGTAAGAATACCCGTCGCCGGTCACGGCGAAGTACACGCCGTAAATGTCCCCATAATCGTCAAAGACCGTCGACGGCCCGGCCCCGGGCGGCAAGTTGCCCTGCATGTCGTCGACCTTTCGGCGCAGCTCGTCCCAGACCTGCGGAAGCGAGCGCTTGTCGTATTTGTCCTTGATCACCGCGGTAACGGTTGAAAGGCCCCTTTCGGACTTTGACTCGACCCTTTTCAGCTGGCCGAGCTGCTGGAGGGCTTTTTCGATTTCGTTGGTGACCTCCTCCTCGACTTCAGGAGGTGTTGCGCCCGGATACGGCGTGTAGATGAGCGCCTCCTTGATCGTGAATTCAGGGTCTTCCAATCGCGGAAGGTTCTGATAGGCAAGCACCCCGCCAACCAAGGCTAGAGCGGTCAGCACCAAGATGACCGTTTTCTTGCGTATCGAGAATTCCGCGATGTTCATCTACTTTCGCCTCTTGTTTCATCCTCCAGACGGCGGACCTTCATGCCCTCCCGAAGGTAGTGAACGCCGGCCGTAGCGATTATCTCGCCGTTTTTGAGCCCTTCCAGCACCCGTATGCTGCTGCCGGCAAGGTGGCCAAGCTTCACCGGCCGCTTGTGAACCGTCATCGATTCGAGGGCCACAACCCACACGTAACGGTTGCTGCCCTCATCGGAGAAAATCGCGGTGACCGGAACGGTAAACGGAAGGGTCTGTGGATCCGCCTCGGGCTTGATGTAGATTTTGGCTGTGGCTGTCATTCCGGGCAGAATATTTACGTCCTTGGGGGCGGGCATTGTGAAGGTGACCGAATAGGTCTGTGTCTGGCGGTCCGCCTCGGTGGCGTATTCCTTGACGGTAAGGGGAAACTCCCGGCCCGGCAGCGGTTCAAATAGCGCAACGGCTTTGGCAACCATCCCCCTCCTGACCTTCATCACGCCTGCCTCCGGCACCTCGACGACAACGTCAATATGCGATACGTCCTGGAGGCTCAGGATCGGCAGCTTAGCCACAACGTCCCGGAAATTCTTGACGAAGGTTCTTGCGACAACCCCGGAAAACGGGGCGATCATTTCCGTATCGGCCAGGGACTTGGCGGCAATCTTCCTCTCGGCTACGGTCACTTCATACTTCGCCCGCGCCTCGTCGAGCTCCATTGGTGTGGCGGCTCCTTTACTGTGCGCAACCTTGACCCTGTCGAAATACGCCTTGGCTGCCCCCGCTCTGGCCTTGGCGGCGTCGAACCTGTTCTTGAAGTTTCGCTTGTCGAGCTGGGCCAGCAGTTGGCCCTGGCTGACTTCCTGCCCTTCCTTGATCGGAAGCTTGATCAGACGCCCTCCGATCTCAAAGGAGAGATTGACCTCCTCAGAGGCCTTCACTTTGCCTGGAAAGGAATAGACTCTGACACCGACCTCGGCCTGCAGGACCATGGTCTTGACCGGCCTAACCACCGCAAGCTCCGGCGGCTTTTCGCCATTCCCCGCCAAGAACAGCGCCAAAAAGACGCCTGCCGCGATAACGGCCAGTCCTGCGATTCCAAGAATCCATTTTTTCGCTCTGCCGCTAGTCATACATCTGGCCTTTCTAACGTATGCCGCTCACTCTGCTCATTCCAAGTCTAGCACTGCCTTGCAAAGAATCCCAGCCGCCGGAGGTATATCTGCTTTTATCAAATAAACTTTGCGGCTTCCAGTGGATCTCCAGACATCGCGAGCTTCCGGGCGGCGATCAGAGTATTGCTATTCCCCGTCGGCGGAGATACGCTCTGCCCCTTGCTAAACGCCGAACGGATCGTCTTGAGACAAGGAGATCTCGGCATGGCAGAAGACGCCTCGGAAAGCATCTCGGAGACGTTGGCGGAGCTTTCAGCGGCGAGCGACGAGAAGTTCAGCGAAAGCCACCTGCTGGTGGTGGACGATAACGTTCAGAACCTCGAGTTGCTGGTGGCCTATCTCGACTCGCTGAACTGCAAGGTCTCCACGGCCATGGACGGCATCGAGGCACTGGAGAAGATCCGCAGTGGGCGGTTCGACCTGATCCTGCTGGACATCATGATGCCGCGGATGAGCGGCTTCGAGGTCTGCCGGAAGCTCAAGAGCGACCCCGGGACACGCGACATACCAATCCTCATGGTCACCGCGCTCAACGAGCTGGGCGACATCGAGCACAGCGTGGAGTGCGGCACGGACGACTTCATCTCGAAGCCGATCAGCCGCCTCGAACTGCTGACCCGCGTCAAGAGTTTACTGCGGGTGCGCCACCTGAAGAACACGCTGGAACGCACACTGGCTTACCTGAGTGAAATGGAAGCCGGCGGCAAGGCCTCGCGGCAATAGATCAACAAAGATGGATTCAGGAGTCTCCGATACGCTGCGAGGTTGACGATGAACGTGAAATTCAAGTCGCTATTCTGTGTAGCCCTGTTGACAGCGGCTGTCTTGTGCGCCGCTTGTCCGGCGCAGAGTCAGCCATCCACCGCTCCAGGCGGAACTACCCAGCCGGCCTTCCAAGCAGTCGTCGAGCCGGCAAAAATCACCCAGCGAACGATTACCGACAGTGGCGTAACGGTCGCGACACTCTCAAACGGCCTGACCGTCGTTGTCAAGACCACCCGCCAGGCGCCGGTGGTCTGCGTGCGGAGCTATGTGCGGGCGGGCTCAATCTATGAAGGTCCGTGGGTGGGAGCCGGCATCAGCCATCTGACCGAGCACCTGGTGGCCAAGGGGGCTATCCACGACATGGGCCCCAGCGCCACCGCCAAGGAAGCCCAGCAGACTTCCGACCGCGTCAAGGAAATCGGCGGGCTCTCGAACGCAGGGACCTCGCTCGACTATACGTGCTATTACATCGCGGCGACGGCCGGGAAAACCATGGACTGCATCGATCTGATCGCCGACTGGATGGCCCGGCCGGTAATCACCAGCGAGGATTTTCAGCGCGAGCACGGCGTGGTGCAGCGGGAGCTGGAGATGCACTTGGACGACCCTGGCCGGCAGCTACAACTCGCTCACGGGGCGAGCTTCTTTCGCGAGCATCCCGCCGGCGTGCCGATCATCGGCTACAAAGCGCCACTGGCGAAACTCACCAGCGCTGATGTGCTGGCCTACCTTCATCGCATGTATGTGCCGCAGAATATGGTCTTCTGCGTAGTGGGCGATGTGGACGTCGAAGCTGTGCTCGATCGCGTCTGCCGAGCCTTCGCCGGCTCTGCCCGGGGCCGCACGCCGGAGCTGTCACTGCCGGCGGTTCCCCACGTCTCCGGCGTCCGCCACGTGGTCCGAACGCACAAGACTCTACAGGAAGTCATGCAGGAGATTAGCTTCCGCACCATACCGCTTATTCACGACGATCTATACGCGCTGGACGTGCTCGCCTACGTGCTCACGGAAGGCCGGTCCAGCCGGCTGGCGCGGAAGATCCGGCGCGACAAAAAGCTGGTCACTGCGATTTCCTCCAGCTCCTGGACGCCCGCTTGGGGTGCGGGGATGTTCAGCATTTCATTCCGCGCCGCCACGGCTGAGATGGCCAAGGCCGCCGAGGCGGCAATCCTGGACGAACTGAAATCGGTCGCCGCCGACGGCGTCGAAGACGACGAGCTGACACGAGCCAAGCGGCAGAAGGTGGCGGACTTGGTCTACTCACAGCAGACCGTCGAGTCGATCGCCTCCACGCTGTGCAGGGATTACATGACCGCTGGCGATGTGGATTTCTCCCGGAACTACACGCAGCGAATCCAGTCTGTAACGACTGAAGACGTCCAGAGAATGGCCCGGAAGTATTTCGACTTTGACGCAATGGTCATCACCACGCTGCTGCCTGAACAGAAGAAGGACCGGCCAGCCGCCGAGAAAGAAGAAGTCAAATCGCAAGAAGTCTCGGAGAACATGTTCCGTCTGCCTAACGGCCTTCGCGTGGTGCTCTACCCCACCGACGCTGTGGGACTTGTGGCCATGGCATTCGTGGCCCGCGGGGGCCTGCTCCTGGAAGACGAGAAGACCAACGGCCTGGGCACTCTGATGACGGCCCTTTCGACCAGAGGCGCCGGCGAGCGCACGGCGGAGCAGATCGCCGAGTTTTTCGACGGGGCCGGCGGGGCCGTATCCGGCAACTGCGGAAACAACACCTTCAACTGGCAGGCCACGGTGCTGGAAGATAGCTTCGATGAGGCGATGGAAATCTTCGCCGATATCATCATCCGGCCGAGATTCAGCGACAAGGAGTTGGAGATCCTCCGCCCTATTGTCCAGACGCGGATCAAGCAGCGGCAGGAGCACTGGCACGGCCAGCTCAGCAAGTTCTTCCGCGGGAAGTTCTTCACCGACTCGCCGTATCGACTGCTTACCAGCGGCGCCGCGGAAGTTGTGGCCGAGGCCACCGCAGAGCAGATCACAGAAGTTCATCGCGACTACGTCCGTGCCGAGGCCAGCGTACTGGCCGTCTACGGCAACTTCGACGCGACGGTCGCAAGAAAGCAAATTCAAAAAGCCTTCGCGGATTTGCCTCAAGGCGACGTGGAGGTGCCGGAGCCCCAGGCGCGAGAGGTCTCTCAAGACGGCGAGCGATATGATCTGGGAACGGAAAACGAAGTGGCCGCGATCATCGTGGCCGCACCGGGCATGAAGATAGACAATCTGGAGGATCGCTTCGCCATTGACGTTTTGGATACGATCATAAGCGGCTGGCACATGCCGGCCGGCTGGCTGCACAGCGAGCTGCGGGGTAAGCGGTTGGTCTACGTCGTGCATGCCTACAACTGGGCCGGCCTGGCCCCAGGTGCGTTTTTGGTCTACGCCGCCTGCCAGCCGGACAAGGCCGAACAGGTCGTCGAGATCATCCGAAGCAAGCTCGATAAGGCCGCTGCCTACGAGCCTTCTGCGAGGGAGATCGACCTGGCCGTAAACTCCATCCTGACGGCTGAGCTGCTGACTAAGCAGTCGATGTCCGCGCTGGCGATGTCCGCGGCGCTGGACGAACTGTACGGTTTCGGCTATGACTTTCGAAGCAGGATGGAATCGCTCTATCGGAAGATCACATCCGCCGACGTGCTTCGCGTCGGCGGCAAATACCTCGGTCGCGGATACGTCGTTACAGTCACAAGCCCAAACGCCGATGCGGTCGAGCAGGAGCGCGAAGACAAGTAAGTTCCTAAGCACGGAGAAAAACGTGGCGGCCGAAGAAACCAGCCAGGACATTCTATCGATTCCCGTCAGGGAGTTTCTCGCGGCGACGGCTGCCAAGCAGCCCACGCCGGGCGGCGGCAGCGTGGCCGGGGTGGTGGCCGGCCTTGGCGTGGCCCTAGGCGAGATGGCGCTGAACTTTACCAAGGGAAAGAAGAAATACGCCGAACACGAGGCCTTCTACGACCGGCTTTCGCCGCGTCTGGAAAGGGCTCGGCGGATGTGCCAGGACCTAGTCGCCGACGACATCGTGGCCTACAAGCTCTACCAACAAAGCATGCGACAGGCCGACGGCCCGGAGAAGGACGAGGCCATACAGCTTGCTATCGCAGCCGCCATCGACGTGCCCCGCCAGATGACCAAGCTCGCCCTGGCGGTGCAGCAGGACCTGCTGGAACTGGCGCCCAAGTGCAATCCGTGGCTGATCAGCGACCTCGTGGCGGCGGCGGTGCTGACGTTCGCGGCCGCCAAGCTCAGCGACTTCAACGTCCGCATCAACGTCCCGCAAGTGGCGGAGAAGGAAGCCGCCAAGCAGCTCCGCGAGGCCTCACACGCCGACGTGAAGAAATCGGCTAAGCTCATGGAGGCCATCGAAAAGGCCGCCTCCGAATATCTCTAACGCGTGGTCCGTCGAGGTTGGCCCGGCAAGGCAAGGATGGCAAAGGACTACAACATCTCCAAGACTTCCGGCCTGTGCGTCAGCTGCCAGAACGAGCTGCCGGTGGGCGATGAATTCGTCGCTACGGTGCGGGAGGCTGGCGAGGAGTTTCGCCGCGAGGACTACTGCCTTCAATGCTGGCAGCGACACCAGCAGACCCAAGGCGGCGACCGGCCGGAACTGTTCGGCGTGTGGCGATCGAAGGTCACCAAACTCCAAGAGAAGAGGAAACTCTTCATTGACGACGATCTGCTGATCAATTTCTTCGAGCGCATCGGCGGGGCAACCGACGAGATGAAGAGCTCCTTTCGCTACGTGTTGGCATTGGTCTTGATGCGAAAAAAGCTGCTGGTGTATGACCGCACGGAGCGCAGCGACGACGACGCGGAGGTCTGGCTGATGCATTTCAAGGGCAGCGACGAGACGCATCGCGTGATCGATCCGAAGATGAACGAAGAAAAGATCGCCGAGGTCTCCCGCCAGTTGGGCCAGATCCTGGAGGGCGAGCTATGACGACTCCAGCGCGAGTTCGGCTGCTGGTTTTGCTCTTGACGGCGATGTGCCTTGCCGGCTGCGAGCCAAAACGCCCTCAGGTGCGCGTCTCGATGGATCACCTGGTGGCCGAGTACAACGCCAACGCCCGGCGCGTCCCGAGGCTCTGGGCGCGTGTGAAGATGCAGCTTAGCGTCAAAGACGAAAACGGCCGGACGCTTCTGACCTGGGGCTCGACCAGCCCGCTGGCCAGGCCCAACGGGTTGCTTTTGCTCTTCAAGGCCGACGACCCGTTTAGGCCGCAAAACTTTGTCCTGATCGGGCGAGAGACCGCGGCCATGGACGTCTTCCGGATCGGCAGCAGCGTCGATGAGGGAATCTATTACCTCTGGTATGGCTACGGCGAGCGCCGCAAGGCCTGGTGGGGATGGCACAAATACGTCGGCGCCGCAGCAGTGACAATGCCCTTCGACCCGAACCAGCTTCTTGCCGTTCTGGCCGTCTGCCTGCTGCCCGAAGACTTCACTCGCCTGCCCACCGTAACCATGCGCATGTCGCAGCGGCCATTTGCGTATGTCCTGACATATCTGGACCGCCAGCCTATCACCGGGCGAATCGGCTCCAGGCGCGAGGTTTACTTCCGGTGGGACGACAAACGCCCCAGACGCCCCTTCCTCATCCACATCTTCGACAGCACCGGCCAGCAGGTCATGACAGCCAGGCTGAAGAAATATCGGCCCATCGAGGCGGCCGATGCTCCCGAATTGCGCCCCGTCATGCCCACCGACGTCGAGATTACCTGGCCGGCAACTGGCAGCCGGCTGCACATGGTCCTCAGCGAGATGACCGCCCAAGAGGATCGAGGCGATGTCGAGGCCTGCCGGTTCCGCGACGCCGAGACCAACGACCTTCCCGGCGGGCTGACGGCCGCCGACCTGGTCCAGGTCGACGCGACCCTGGAGACGGGAGGCGACCAAGAATGAACGGTTGTCGCCTCTTGAGAGGGCTGCCTTTGGCCTTGTTGGCCTGGTTGGTGCCGGCGGTCGCATCGGGTGAGTCGATGCTGCTGGCCGGGGGCGAGAAGGTTCTGTCACTAGTTCGTCCGTCGGCTGTGGACGCAAGGCACGACGTGGTCGCCAAGCCGCTGGATCTGCCGTGGCGTTGGGTGGCTAAGGACGTCAGCGGCAGGCCGGTAGCAGCGGCTGTGACCAAGAACCAGCTTCACGTGCTCTTCCGGCCGCTTGGCTACGTCGTCTACGATCTCGAGACGGGCGAGCGCACCGCCGGGCGAGTCCGCGACCCCAATGAGACGCGCTGGCCGGCCAACGCCACGCACGTGGCGATATGCGAAGCGGCCGATGTGGGCAAACTTGAACAAGCCGCTCCGTCCAGCATCATTGCGATCGTGGCGCGAGATGCCGAGCAGACATCAGCGGGCGGCCCCAGCATCAAGCCCATCCGGCCAAACGGTAAATCGCACCGCGGAAACAGCAGTCAGGCTAGACGCCTGGTCCGGCTGGGTGTATTTCTCAAGGCCGCCGAGACCTGGGTGCATCTGACAGACTATCCCAAGTGCGTCTCCATGGGCCCTCAGAGTCGCCTGCTTGCCGCCGCCGCCGGTGAGACGCTCTTTATCATGGCGGGCGGGCCCGGCGCCGAGTCAAGCGTGCTGGCGACCTTCCGCAACGGCGCCTGGCAGGAGGCCGCGCGGGCAAACTGGCCCGAGGATTGCTATGCAATCGGGCTTCTTGCCGTTCGCGGGCGGCCGGTTGCCGTGTTGGCCGAGCCGAAGGGACCGGATTCTTCGGAAGGCAAAGCCACTCGCTGCGGGCTGCACCTGGCCGCTTACGATCAGCAGGAAGGGGCCTTTCCCCTCCAGCCGGTCACGCTCGGCGGCCAGACCGTAACCTGGAACGCCGCCACACTGCCACTGGCGGCTCGCCTGGCCGATCGCATCACGCTTATCTGGCCGGAGGCAGACAAAGTGAAGTATGGCACGTGCGGCCTGAACGGCGAAATTCCGGCAGTCAGCGAAATCGACATCTTCCAACATGAACCGCTCGACACGCGCGGTGACGAGATACTGAATGTCTTTCGATGGGGCATGCTCTTCGGCATCCTTGTGCCGATGTTCTTCCTGCGGTCGCGGACGCCTCCCAAACCCTTTACGCTGCCTGCCGGGGTGCGCCCGGCCAATCGGTTCAAGCGCCTGGCGGCCGGGCTGATCGACCTTCTGCCGTGCAGCGCGATCGCGGGGGCTGTATTTCGTATAGAACCGAAATCCTGGCGAGAGCTTCAGGCGCAAACTCTCTGGGAGGGCGTGCCAGCGCACTATGCCTACGCCGTGGTCGTGATGCTGCTGCTGTACACGGCCTACGGGATTGTAATGGAGCAGCGATTCGGCGCTACGCTCGGCAAGATGATCTTCAAGCTTCGCGTGGTGGGCGACGAGGGGATCAAGCCGGGCGCGCGGGAGGTGCTCCTGCGTAATTTGGTGCGAGCAATCGAACTGTCGTGGTGGGTGGGACTGCTGTTGCTGCTGGTGCTGCCGCTTTTCACGCGCAACCGCCAGCGCCTGGGCGACTTCATGGCCCGAACCACGGTCATCGACACGAGATTCGCGCCTCAGCAACCACCGACCACGAAAGAGCCCCCGGAGACTGACTTGCCAGCCGGTGAGGACCACGGAGAGAGTACCCCGCCTTCTGAGTCAAACGTGTCGTAGAAAACTGCCGTCCACTTCGGCGTCTCTTACTAATCAAGCGGCGGGTTTGGATTGTCGCAGGCGCATCAGTTTCAGCAGCAGCACGGCCGTGTTTAGCGGGAGGTCGGCGTCAAACTGCCTAGACAACTCGGCGTTGAGTTCTTCCGGGGCGATATCCTGGATGAGGTCGGTCTTTCGGCGTATGCCCAGCCAGCGCCTCATCTGCTTAGGTGTCTGCCCCACTTCCACGTCCGGATCGACGCCCCAGATTTTGCTATTGTTTTTCCTATGGAGGAGCCTACCCGAGGGCAGATAGTAGTAGGCAGTGGTTAGCTTGAGAACCGCCTGCTTGTGCGGAATGGGGATGACGTTCTGGACGCTGCCCTTGCCAAACGTCCGCTCGCCGACGATGAGTCCCCGCCGCCAATCCTTGATCGCCCCGGAGACGATCTCGGCGGCCGAAGCACTGTAGCCATTGACCAGTACAACCAGGTCACCGTCGAGATATCTGCCTTTCGGGTGGGCGTTGATCTCGGCCGGCGGCGTCGAGCGGCCCTTGGTAGAAACCAGCCGCCCGGTGGGAAGGAACTCGTCGGCCACGCTGGTGGCTGCCCGAAGGAGTCCGCCAGGATTGAACCGCATGTCCAACACCAGCGACCGCAGGTGCATGTCGCGCATTTCCTCCAGGACCTCGACGACGTCGGCTGTGGTCTGGTTGGTGAACTGTGTGACGCGGATGTAGCCGATCTTCGTGTTCGGATCGAGCACGTGGTCCCAGTCGCCATTGGGCAGCCGGCGACGCCAGCCTTTGACGGTTTGGATGCGAATCTCGTCCCGGATGATGGCAAAATCCTTGGCTTTGAGCATGCCCGGTCGCTTGATCGTCAGCACCACGCGGGTGCCCTTCTCGCCCGTGATCAGGTGAACGAGCTTTTCGACGCTCAGCGCCTCGGTGCGCTTTCCGTCTACGGCCAGAATGACATCGCCGGTCTTGATGCCCGCCTTGTAGGCTGGCGATTCGGCCAGCGGCGTAATCACCTTGAGCGGCTCACCACGCTCTTTGGTGATCTGGATGCCCACGCCAAAGAAGCGCCCCGTCATGTGCTTCTGGAAGTTCGGCAGGTCGTACGGCCAGACCATTGAACTGAATTCGTCGAGCTCATCCAGCATCCCCTCGGCGAACTCCACGGCCAGGACCTCCACGGGAATATCCACCGTGCGCTGCGATGCCCGCAGCACGCTATTGAACGCTGTCAGGATGTCTATGTGATCCAGCCGATCGTCTTTTTCAATCAGTACACTCGCCGAACGGACGGCCTTGAGGAACTTCTCGCGCAGATCTTCCCTGTCCAGGCCAGTGAAGCTTTCGGCGGCCTGGGGCGTCTCGGCCAGCACGCGAATGCCCTTGAGGGCCCCAAGGCCGACTTTGCGATAGTCCACTGCTGTGACGTAGTAGCGATCTATCTCGCTGATCGTGTTTCGAACCGTCACCGCGTCCACGGCGGAAACTGCCTCCCGCCAAGTCGTCCTGTCCTCACGGACCTTGGTCCGTGTTGGCTGGGTCTCTACCGGCTGGGTTTGGATATCCGGGGGAAACCCAATGGATTCCGGCTCAAGGGCGGCAAGTGCCTTGTGCGAGCGATCCTCCTTGCCGTAGAGGCTTAGAACGCGGACGTGTCTTCGAATGGTCCGCACCTGTTGCCGGTATTGGTTGCTGTCCGGCTCGAGTCTGCTCAGCCCACCATAGGCTCTCAGCGCGTCATACCACCGGGCATCCGCGACGGCCTTTTCGCCCTGCTCCTCCGTGATCGCCTTAATGTTCTGGTACCAGTCCTCTTCGGCGACCTTGCTCTTGTCGGCGGCAAGCTCCTTGGCCAGATTCGCTTGCATTAAACCGACTTTCCAGGGCTTGGCCACGATCATCGTCTCCAGGTCGCCCATCGCCCTGGCCATCTCTTCCTCGAGTTTCCGCAGTCGGTCCGCTGCGTCGAGGCGGGCCTTGGTCGTGTCGGTGGTTACCTCGGCCCACGCCACCTCGTATTCGCTGAGATGTTCGCAAAGCGACTCGGCGACGCTTCCGAACGCTGCGGCATATTCGCTGGTGTCTTCGGCAAGCAGCTTGCGGGCCTCATTGAGGTTGTCTCTCGCCGCGGCCAGAAACGCCCCTGCCTCGGCCTTAAGTTTTGCCGCTTCCTCGGGCGAGGCAAGCTCCAGCGAATCGCTTCTGCCCACCTGCTCGTAGTCCGAAGCCACCTCCAAGACCTTATCGCGCAGGGTCTTTTCGATCTCGGCGGCGGCCAGTTCCGGCAGGTACTCCAGAGCGAGCATGCTGCGATGGACGCGTTGGACCGCTTCGGCGTATTCGGCCGCCCGCCCGCTTTCCGCTTGACGATGGCATGAGACGTACTCTTCCAGCAGCTTTATCGCCACCGATGTAGCCGGGTCAGCCGCCAGAGCGTCCGCGCGGCGCAGTTGTTCCAGCGCCGCTTCGAATCGTCCTGCCAAAGCCTGCTCGATACCCTCGTTTCGGCCCCGAAAAGCCTCGGCCTTGGCGGCTTCGAGGTCCGCTTCGGCCGCCAACGCCGTTGCGGGCGTGGTTGTTGGTGCGGAGGTTGGTTGCCCAGCCGCCGCCGTCGTCGGCGCCGAGGCCGTCGCAGGCCTGGTTTGCCCGTTCAGCGTCGCCGACGACAGGCAAATCAGGCAGAGAAAAAGAGTCAAGCAAACCCAGTGGAATTTCTCAAAAGCAGTCCGTCTCACTACGCTCTCCAAGAAAGCAATCTCATAAGGCCACGCTGCCACTGTCGCCGCCGGCATGGCGCGAGTCTTCAATTATAATCTACAACCCTTCGACGGCGAGACCCAATTTGCACCAACTCGATCGATGCTGCCGGACGCCAGAGCGAATTTCATGAAAAAACTGAACTGCAATCTCTTACATCGGCCTCGTGCTGGATATACTTAAGCGCACGCTCGCCTTAGCGGCAGAGGTGTTGGCGGCTGGCGCTGGGGGGCTGATTGCAGGGAGATACAAGTTATGGCAGAATTGTTTGAAGTTGCGGAATTGGTCAAGGTGGCTGTCGAGGACGAAAAGACCGGCGTGGCGTTTTATTCCAGGCTTGCGGAGAAATGCCAAAAGCTCAAGGACATCTTCTCCAAACTTGCCGAAGAGGAAAAAGTGCATCAAGGGCGTTTCGAGGAGATGTTGGCGGGCATAGGCGACTACAAACCGCCCGAACAATACCCAGGTCAGTATATGGAGTACCTCCGCACGCTGACCGACGACCGGGCTTTTCCGGACGAACAGACGGCCGTACGCATGGCGGACGAGTGCGCGGACGACGCTGCGGCCCTCATGCTGGCAAGTCGGTTTGAAAGGGATACCCTGATCCTCATGAACGAGATGCGAAGCCTGGTGCCGGAAAAGGACCACGCCGTGGTCAACGAACTGGCCAGGGAAGAGCAGGGGCATCTCGTGACACTGGCTGAAGCCCGCCGGAAACTTGCCTGATCACCGCGCTTCGGTTTGCGCCAGGCCGAATGGAATGCCCGAGGCTGAGATGCAAGCTTGCCGATGCGACCACGGCAGCAGTTTGAGGAAAAAACCGCAAGCGCAGCAAGGCATAGGCCAGACCCAATTTGTGTGTTGGACGGGGACTGGTGAGACCACAAATCTGAGAGGAGAAGAACATGAAAGGCAACGAAAAGGTTCTGGCCAAGCTCAACGAACTGCTGGCTGAGGAGTTGACCGCCATCAACCAGTACATGGTCCACGCCGAGATGTGTGAAGACTGGGGTTATGAGAGACTGCACGAATCCGTCCATAAGCGGGCCATCACGGAAATGAAACACGCCGAGAAGCTCATCGAACGCATTCTGTTCCTCGAGGGAAGGCCCGTCGTCAGTGAACTGAACAAGATCAACATCGGTGCGGAGGTGCCTCAACAGCTTCAGTTCGACGTCGAGGGCGAATACGCGGCCGTCAAGAGCTACAACGAAGGCATCAAGATCTGCGTTGAGGCGGCCGACAACGCCACCAAGGACGTGCTCGACGGCATCCTCGAAGACGAAGACGGACACGTTGACGAGATCGAAGCCCTCCAAACCCAGGTTGAGCAGATGGGCCTGCAGATTTTCCTGACTACGCAGGTGGCAGGGTAACCAAAGGGCAAGAAAAGTCCATCGCTCAAGGCCCTTGCCCGCCCTTAAGGCAACGAGCCGAGTTGAAGGTTGCTATGGCGAGCGGCTGTCTATCTTCCAATCGTCATCAGGATGTTCTTCGTCTTCGTCGTCGTCGTCGTCGGCGATCTTCCACTTGTCGGTTTCGTTCATCGAGTCGATCTCCTGCTCCATGACCTTGAACATCTTCTCCTGGAGCGGCGCGAGCTTACGGTAGTATGCCAGCGTGGCCTGGTAACTGGCGACCATCTGGTTAATCTTGATGAGCTGCCACTTTGTCAGGCATTCCGGCTCGACGATCGTGCTGAACGGATCGCAGGAGAAGGAGATCTCGCCGTCTTCGCCGCGGTTATAGTATTGGCAGTCCTTGCATTGGGTCATGAGCATCTCTCCGCGTCCGGAAACACCTTTCTGGCAAAGAGGCCTCTACAGCCTATGATACTTTTCGAAGACGCCATTACACAAGCCCATTCGCCCCAGGCTGCCCCTGCCCCAGGGCGAGCCCGCATCTTGCCCGCGGCCGCAATCTTTGCATCGGTCCGTCGGGTGGTAGATTTTCCTTTTTCGCGCGACACCTTCGCTTATAATGGCCATTGGGAACGCCCCGACGGGGGGCTGGAAAGCGACGGATTGCATGCCCATAAACATATTGTGTATCGGCGACGTCGTAGGCAAGCCGGGCCGAAACGTCATCGCCGAGCATCTCAGTGAGTTCAGCACGGAGCGGCACGTAGACTTTGTGGTCTGCAACGGCGAGAACGCCGCAGGTGGCAGCGGGATCACGCCCCAGTTGTTCAAGAAGCTCCTCCGGTATGGCGTAGACGTGGTGACGCTCGGCGACCACGTATACAAGAAGCTGGAGATCGTCTCAGAATTGCGTAGCTCCGAACGCATCGTTCGCCCGGCTAATTTGCCGGACTCAGCAGCCGGACGAAGCTGGACCGTCGTGGAGACCAAGGACGGTATGCACCGGGCGGCGGTGGTTTCCCTGCTTGGGCAAATGTTCATGCGCACCTGCGATTCGCCTTGGGGAACGATCGACCGGGTGCTGGAGGAAATACCCGGCGAGGCGAAGATTCGCATCGTCGATTTCCACGCCGAGGCCTCCAGCGAAAAGATAGCCATGGGCTGGCACCTTAACGGCCGGGTCAGCATCGTCTTCGGCACGCACACGCACGTCCCCACGGCCGACGCCTGCATACTTGACGGCGGCACTGCTTACATCAGCGATGTGGGCATGACCGGACCGTACGGCGGCGTCCTGGGGCGAAAAAAGGCCGCTGTTCTGCAAGCGCTGAGAACCGCGATGCCCGTACCGTTCGAGATCGCACGAGCCGATCCGCGGCTCTGCGGAATCTTGGTCGCGGTCGATCCAAATAGCGGCAAGGCTGAGTCGATCGAGCGGGTCGAAATCGCCGGGGGGGCCACCACCGGAGCCATCTATGATCCTGATGACGGCCGGCCCCAGAGACTCGTGGAAGGCTAAGCCACCGTCAATCCGAAATCTTCGCCCCGGAATCTGGAACTCAGATCCCTTGAAGGCCGTAACGCTTCATCTTCTTGTACAAGGTCGTGCGATTGATGCCGAGCTGAGCAGCCGTCGCCTGGCGGCTACCACCGTTGGCCTGCAAGGCAGTCAGAATGATGTGCTTTTCTGGGCCGGCTAAAGCCTCCTTGAGCGTACCGGTCTTTCCGTCGATTCTATCGCATGGCATTTCGGTGTCAGGATCTTTCAAGACGGCTGGTGGCAGGTCCTCCAGACCGATGTAAGCTTCTCGGCAAAGCACCACAGCCCGCTCGACGCAGTTTTCCAGTTCGCGCACGTTGCCCGGCCAGCTATACCTTTGCATCTGCTCCATCGCCCCGGGAGAAAAACTCAATATCTCCTTGGGCGTCGATTCAAGAAAACGCCTGAGAAACCTCTCGGCCAAGAACGGGATGTCGTCCGGACGCTCGCGCAGCGCAGGCAGTTCGATGTTGACCACGTTGACGCGGTAATAAAGGTCCTTTCGGAACCGCCCCGCTGCCACTTCCGCCCAGAGATCGCGATTTGTCGCCAGGATCGCGCGGACGTCGACCTGCTTTGTCTCGTTGCTGCCGACCGGCTCAAACTGTCGCTCCTGGAGCAGCCGAAGCAGCTTGATCTGAAGCTGCGGTGAGGCCGTGGCAACCTCGTCCAGGAAGATCGTCCCTCCGTCGGCGGCGGCGAACTTGCCTATCTTGTCGCTGACGGCGTGCGTGAACGCGCCAAGAACGTGCCCAAACAGCTCGCTTTCCAGCAGCGTGTCCGTCAGGGCCCCGCAGGCAACCTCCACGAAGGGCTGATCGCATCTTGGCGAGCGGGTGTGGATCGCTCTAGCGATCAAGCTCTTGCCCGTACCGGATTCGCCGGTGATCAAGATCGTGACCCGGCTGTCCGCGACGGCGTTCATTAGGTCGAAGACCTTCGACATGCGGTAACCCTGACCGACGATTTGTGAAAAACTGTAGCGCTCGGCCAGCACCCGTTTGAGTCGACGATTCTCTGCCAGAACCCGCTGCCGCTGCAGGCTGTGTTCGACGGCCATACGAACCTCGTCGTCAATTATCGGCTTGGTCAGATAGTCGTAGGCTCCCCGGCGTATCGCCTCGACAGCCGACTCAATCGTCCCGTAACCGGTCATGAAGATGACCACAACTTCCGGGTGACGCTCACTGATGTGCCGAAGCAACTCGAATCCGTCGCAGTCGGGCATTGAGACGTTCGTAATCACCAGGTTCAGTTGTGAACTGTCCAGCAGATCCCCTGCTTCTGCCCCACTCGAGACGGCGAGAACCTCGTAGCCGTCTAGTTCCAGAAGATCCCTAAGGCTCTCGAGGATGATCGGATCGTCGTCGATCAGCAGAATTCGCTCCTTGGTCGGCGATTTTGTCTTCGCCTGTTCGGCCATTTTCATCCTCCACGCCACAGTTGTGGACTTGCTGGCGATCTTGCCGCGTCGCCCAACCGGCAGGTTTGCAGCTCGAATCTAGCCGACGCAATAGCAGCCCAGCCGCACTGCAGTCGCCGCTTCGCCGAATGGGCACGCGTACGACTCCGCTGATCACGGTAATCGGAATTGGCCGGGAGCGTTGGCGGCTTCCTTGCTGCATCGATTCTTGCCAATCAGCTCGCATCGGAAGCGCTCCGGTAGCCCGACCAACCCGTTGCAGTAAGTCAACGCGTGTCTCGTAAAGGAAACATACGATTTGGCCGGCGAAAAAACCGGAGGATTTGCTTATCCCCAAACGGTTTCGGTGCTGCTCTGGATCCGCCAGGTAACGGAAGATACTCAGCTTACTGGCTAAGTGGCGCCTCGCCCAGCAGATCGGCGATCTTGATGGCCTTGCCGGTATCGATGCTGTGGCAGGCGGCCACGCCGATCAGGACGGAGTAGGCCCCTGCGCGGTGGTCAGCCCTCCGGCCGAAGGGGTCCGGCTTAGCCTGGGGGTCGAAAATGTCAGCCAACAACACCGGATCGCCGCCGCCGTGGCCGCCCTGCCCCGTGTCCGGCTCGATCGACTGTGGCTTGGAGAAGGCCGGAATGAGCGTCAGCGAGACGTTGTCCTTGGTTAGTTCGCCCGGGACGGTGCCGTCGCCGCTGATGTAGGTATTCTCGCAAGCGTGGTGCTCAATGCGGCCCTTCGTGCCGTTCAGCGCAATGCGATAGCCCTCCCAAGGCGAATAGCTGTGCAGCAGGTAGTTCAGCACCGCGCCGCGCCTATAGCTAACGGAGAGGGACATGTTGTCCCAGATGTCGATCTCGTCGCTGAAGACGCAGCGGTCGCGGAAGTAGCCGTCCTCGCCCTCGTTGGCGAGGTAGAGCGTGCGGAATTCTTCGCTGGCCTCGAGGTCCAGGTAGAAGGGGCAATTGTCCTTTACCGGACAGCCGCGACAGCGTTCGCCGCGGCCTTGCAGACCCATCTCATCGGCTCTTTGAGGCCTATAAAACCGCAGGCTGCCGTGACAGAAAACCTCCTCCGGGACGTCCTCCAGCCACCAGTTAACCAGGTCGAAGTGGTGTGTGGCCTTGTGGACGAGCAGCGAGCCGGAATTTTCCCGCCGGCGATGCCAACGGCGGAAGTAATCCGCCCCGTGGCGGGTATCCAGCATCCAACTGAAATCGACGCTGAGGATCTCACCGATCACGCCGTCCATAAGCATTTTCCTCAGCTGGCTTCGCGGCGGAGCGTAACGGTAGTTGAACGTAACGCGGATGTTCCGCCCGGTTGAAGATTGCGTTTGGAGTATCTTCTGGCAGCGAACCTCGTCAATGGTCATCGGCTTTTCGGTGACGACGTCACAGCCGAGCTCCATGGCCCGACAAATGTAATAATCGTGCGTTGCGTCCACTGACGTAACGATAACATCATCGGGACGGGTCCGGTCGATCATCCTGTCGAACTGCTGAGCCTTGAAGGTGGGAAGCGGCTGGCCGCTTTTTTTGGTGATCTCGTGGTTCTTTAGGTCCATCCGGCCCTGGTTGGTGTCGCAAAGCCCAACCAGCTGGCTCGTCTCCCGATGGGCTCCGACGATCGCATCGATGAACATCCCGCTGCGGCTGCCCACCCCCACTATGACGTATCGCTTCCTCTTGGCCATTGTAAGAAAGCTCCTCTTACCAGAAGCGGCTTTCGCTATAGCAACGGCAAACCTTAATGTTACCTTGCCATCTGTCTGCCTTTCAAGGGCTTGACCCACAGCAGGGGATCGACAGAATGAACGGTCGGCCTTCAGTGCCGGAGCTATGTATGGCCAAGCGTGGAGTGATTTTTGACATGGACGGCGTGCTGGTGGACAGCTACCGGGCGCATTTTGAATCGTGGCGCCGCCTCGCGGCCAAACATGGCCTACAAATGAGCGAACAGCAGTTTGCCTCGACGTTCGGCAAAACCAGCCGAGAGATCATCCGGCAGTTCTGGGCAAACGTGGTCGACGAAGCGGACATTCCACGATGGGACGAGGAAAAGGAAGCCCTCTACCGCGAAGAGCTTTTGGCACACTTTCCGGAGATGGACGGGGCAAGCGATCTGCTGCGTCAGCTGGATACGGCTGGCTTTGCACTGGCCGTCGGCTCTTCTGGCCCGCTGGAAAATGTCGAGGTGGTGCTAAAGTGCTTGCCGGCGGGCAAGCTGATCCATGCCACCGTTAACGGCCACGAGGTAACTCACGGCAAACCAAATCCGGACGTCTTCCTGCGCGCCGCGGAGAAGCTCCGAATTGAACCGATTCGCTGTGCGATCGTCGAAGACGCGCCCGTTGGCATCGAGGCGGCCCATCGTGCCGGCATGGCCGCGGTGGCGATCACAGGCACCGCCACGCGCCAGCAGTTGGCCGCAGCCGAGATCGTCGTTGATTCCCTCCGAGAATTCACGCCGGAAACGTTCGCCGATCTGATCGATCGCAAATCCCGCGGAGGTCTTCGATGACGCCTGGCGGCTCTGGGGCTTAAACACTCTCGAACGGTGTCTCGCTGAGAGACACGCCGCCGCAGAACAGGCACCTGCGATGTCGCCTGGACATCGCCCGCCCGCAGTTGTCACACTTTTGCACAACCGACTGGGTGATCTTGCCGTCCAGTACGCCGTCGCGCAGGTCAATATCCTGCGCCCGGTCGGTAAGCTGCTGCTCGGTCAGGGCCGTTTGCTCCTGGAGCAACGACCACATTGCCATGCTGAGCAGCACAAGCTTGTCCAGCCGCTCGTTGAGCAGTGCAAGATCGGACTGGATCTGACCGGCCTTGCTCTCGCTTCGCCTGGCGGCGGCCTCGGCCGCTGACGCTGACGCTCGCGCCTGGGCCGTACCCGCCGCCGCACCGTATAGACCGTAAAAGATGCCGTACATGAGATAATCCTTTCGCCAAGCCGATTCGGACTCCTCTGAATTCCTTTGCCGCGGTTCCCTCGCCAGCTATCAGCCGGGCCAGTCACCCGAGAATACTTCGACGGCTGGTCCGGTCAGGTAGACATGGTTGTCGCTCTCGCGCCACTCCAGCTCCATATCGCCGCCGGGCAAGTGCACGGTGATCTTGCGGCCGCTCCGTCCGGTCAGCACGCCCGCTACGCAAACGGCCGAGGCACCCGTACCCGAGGCCAGCGTAACGCCGCTGCCACGCTCCCACGTACGCACCCGCACCTCCTTGGAGGACTCCACTTGCACGAAGTGCACGTTGACCCGCTGGGGAAACAGCGGATGGTTTTCCAGTTGCGGTCCTACCTCTTCAAGGGGCACGGCTGCAACGTCGGCCACATAAATCACGGCGTTAGGATTCCCCATCGAAACACAGGTCATGCTGAAGCGGCCTCCCGGACTCTGAATCGGCGCGTCTACAGCCTGCTTCCCACGAACGTTCACGGGAATTCGGCCCGGATCCAGGATCGGCTCGCCCATATCCACCGTAGCGCCCAGGACCTTCCCGTCCTGGCCGATCATCATCTTTATCACTCTCACCCCGGCCAACGTCTCAACCCGCATAGGATTGCTCTTCGTCAGGCCATGATCATAGGCGTACTTAGCCAGGCAGCGGACGCCGTTACCGCACATCTCCGCCTCCGATCCGTCGGCATTGAATATCCGCATCCGGACGTCGGCGGACTCTGAGGGCAATACCAGGATCAGGCCGTCGCTGCCAATGCCGAAGTGCCGATCGCTCACGGCCTTTGCCAGCTCAGTCGGGGCGGCTACTTGCTCTTCGAAGCAGTTAACGTAGACATAGTCATTGCCGAGGCCCTGCATTTTCGTGAAACGCATATGCGCTCCTTTCCGCGTGAGTTCGCATCATGGGACCTCGCAGCATTGCATACACAGCATATAGAAAACGCCCACCGCAAATCTATCGGTGGGCGTCCTTGGAAGCGAGCAGAATTTTCTAATCAACTTCTGTCTGCAACTTCAGCCAACCGGAAGCTCCTTCCGCCTCTTCGCCAACTGGTGCCGCAGACGGGCCAGTACCGCCGAGTGCATCTGGCTGACACGGCTCTCGGAGAGATCTAGCGTTTCGCCGATCTCCTTCATCGTCATCTCCTCAAAGTAGTAGAGGATGATAATTAATCGCTTTGCCCGGCTGAGCCCGCGCGTGACCAGCTCCTTGATGTCCTTGCGCTGAGCAGCGCGGAAGGGATCGTCACTGCGTCTGTCTTCCAGAACGTCGATTTCGCGCACGTCCTTGTAGGAGTCGGTCTCGAACCACTTCCGGCTCAGGGAGACCACTCCGATAGCCTGGGCGTCGCGGCGGAGTTTACGGAACTCCTTCATCGAGAGTTTCAGTTGTTTGGTCAACTCCTTCTCCGTCGGCGTCCGGCCGAGTTGCGCTTCGAGCACTTGCGTGGCGTCGCTGAGCTTGTGCGCTCGGCTGCGAACGAGCCTGGGCACCCAGTCCATGGACCGCAACTCGTCCAAAATTGCCCCGCGAATCCTCGGCACGCAATACGTTTCAAACTTCACTCCGCGTTCTGGGTCGAACGCGTCTAGCGCGTCCAGCAAGCCAAAGATCCCTGCCGAGATCAGATCGTTAACGTCCACCTCGTCTGGCAGCTTCGTATACAGTCGCTCCGCGGTGTACTTGACGATCGGCAAATAATGCTCTAATAGCCCATTCCTGCTAGGCTGGTCCTTGCGCCTGCCGTACTTCTTCCAGAGCTTCTCGATCGTCTCGGCCGAACTCTTTCTGGCTTTCGCGGTCTTCATCCTTGCTTGCTCCTTCCGGGCACGTGCGTTTTCGACGCCTGGCGGCATTCCTCTGAGCCTATCCGCCGATTCCTTCCGCGGACGCTGCCTGTCGCTTCGCTCCGGCCGCGCCAAACCCTCACGCAGAATTCTCTTGCCTGAAACCGCCACTGCGGGAGATCCACGCTCTGCAGGAGACCTACATGGCGCAGATATCCTGCCTTACCTATACTGTTTATTCGGCGCATTTCTCCATACTTTCTTGATCGCTTTTGCGAATTTCTAGACACCACGCGACCCGCACCGGCTGTTTTCGGGCGCAACCACTGCCGACGGCGTCGCTTATCGAGAAAGAACCCACAGACGCCGATTTGCGTTTGCCGCCGCCTGGTCCTTACTTCGATTCCTGCTGTTGCATCCTTTTGCAGCATCCCTGCTCTCCGGCGGTTGTCTTTACGCCAACCACTGTCTACCACCATCAGCAGACGAGACCGACTGCCTCAATGTTCCGCAGCGGGTGCACCTCTGGCCGCAGGTCCCGGAATGTCCGACGAGTTCTCTCGCTGATCCAGCCGGGCAAAATACGCCCGGATGAACTGTAATGATTTCTGCTCCGCCCGCAGCTCCGCGATCCTGTCCAGTCGTCTAAAGATGCTCTCGTCGTAGAGGCGATGGCCGCCCTCTGTCCATCTGCTTTCGGTCAGCAAACCCATTGCCGTGTAATTGTGGATCGTCTGGCGGCTCACTCCGCTGTATTCTGCTAGTTCGCCGATACGGTAAAGCTTTGGTGGAATCTGGCGCGCACGCCCGACAAGCCGCACCTCCGTGTGCTTCGAGTTCTCACGAAGCCCTGCGCCATTCCGGCCTTCGGTGGCCCGGGACTTGTTGTCTTGTCCGCTGGAGGGTGATGGGTGTTGCCCTCGGCTGGCTTCAGATCTGCCAGCAGCGTCTGATGAACCCATCCCCCACCGCCTCCCGGTTCCCGGCGGTTGACCCTTGGTTGTTTCGTCGTGCGGCATTGAAGGGATCAGGTTCACTGGCCCGACGTGCCTTTCTAGAGCGGAAAGTCCGCTGTTGCCTCTGCGTGGTGTCTCCCAGGCTCTGCGCTTTTTACATTTTATAAAGTGTATAGGGCGCTCAGACCACCCTGTCAACAAGAAAATCGCGAAATCACTGTTTTTTTCGCGCATCTCGACGAAACACCTGCCGCCGCGCTCTCGCAGCCTCCAACTCCCCCCTTGCCTAGTTATCCCATAGCCCCACATCTTGTGGGACTGCATTAATGGGATACAATCTGTGTATCCTATCCAGCTTCACAACTTCTACACGCTAGGGATCCTAGTTTTTTATCGCGCCGGCAGCCTTTTCCCGGGTCGTTCTCTCCCACCGACCTTGCCGGGCATTCGACACCTCCCCATCTGCCTTCTTATAATGCCGGGATGTCTCGTCGTCGCAACGTTCATCTTTGTCTGCTGCTTGCGGGCCTGACGGGTTTCCTTTGGGCCGGATGCCGCAAGAAAGCCGCGCCACCTGCCCCACCGACAGACGACGCGCCCACGGCGCAGGGCACTGCTCAGTCGACAAGTTGCCCTTCTGCTGCCCCCGCTAGTGTGACTGCGGGCCAGCGAGCCGTTGGCCGGACAAGATTCGACGCGACACGATCCCAATACCTAGGGTCAGCCCATCGCCCGGCTGCTGACACGGCGTCGAAAGAAAACAGCGCCGATATCAATGCCCACATCACCGCCGGGATTTCAGCGCTAGATCGTGGCGACTATGCAGTCGCAACTGATTGCTTCTATCAGGCGTTTCGCCTTGAGCCGGGCCACCTTGGTGTGCTTCGCGGCTTGGTTGAAGTGCTGGTCGCTGATCAGAAGTACGAACGCGCCGTTCCAGTTTACGAAATGATCCTGGGTCTAGCCCCCGAGGATTCGGTTTCCCGCTTTAACCTGGCAGTGGTCTTATCCCGCCTGTGGCGTTTTGACAGGGCCGAAGAGCTGTACCGCCGCCTCTTGGATGACAATGAGGAGTACGTACAGGCCCGATACAACCTGGCGACATTGTATCAGGCGCAAGGCAAGCTGGCCGACGCCCGCGACGCATGGAAAGACGTCCTTGCTCGTGCGCCTCACCTGGCCTCAGCCCACGGTGCCTTGGCCGAGGTGGAAATGGATCTGGGCAACAGTAAGGCCGCGATGGCAGCATACGCCCAAGCGGCAAAACTGCGACCGAAAGAGGTCAGCGCCTGGGTCAATCTCGCGGTCGCCTCCCAGGCGGTGGGCAGCTACGGCCGCGCAGTGTTGGCCATGGGAAAGGCCGTCGATCTCGCACCCGAGGACGCACACCTCTGGGCGCAGCTGGGCGAGATTCAACTTCAGCTCCACCGCGGAAGCAAGGAGCGAAAATTTCTTCAAGACGCAATTCGATCCTGGCGGCAAAGCTTGCTACTCGATCCCAGCCAGAAAGAGATCCGCGATTGGCTTCTCACATACGAACCGGCGCTGCGAGGTAGCTCAACGCAACGGGCAGAATGACGTGGAGGGTTTCGAATACCGCCACGCTCTGTTAAACTTCCGATCGCACCTACCGATCGGGATCTGTCGTCTTGGATTCCGGCAGAGAAAAAGGCAAGAGCAATGACCCTTGAACTGAAAATGTTTGCAGAACGGCTTCGGGTCATCGACGGGGCGTGGGGCACGGAGCTACAGAATCGCGGCCTTGAAGCCGGAGTCTGCCCGGAACTCTGGAACATCGAGAGACCCGATGCCGTGGAAGCCGTCGCCCGCGGCTACGTTGACGCCGGAAGCGACGTCATTCTGACAAACACGTTTGGGGCCAACCGGTTCGTCCTGGATTCGCATGGGGCCGGCAACCGCGCAGCGGAACTATGCAACGCCGGCGCAGCCATCAGCCGTCGGGCGGCGGGCCAGAACGCAAAGGTCTTCGCATCGATCGGCCCGAGCGGGAAGATTGTCATGATGGGCGAAGTATCGAGCGAGGAGTTGGAGATGGCTTTTACCGAGGCGGCAACGGCACTGACCCACGGTGGGGCGGAGGCCATCGTCCTGGAGACCTTCAACGAGCTTGACGAGCTGGAGATCGCGCTGAAGGCTGTCAGGAAGGCGACGAATTTGCCAGTCGTGGCCTCGATGACATTTTCCTCCGGCCCGGAGAAGACCAACACGATGATGGGCAACACGCCAGGCGAGCTGGCCCGTCTGGCCGAAGAGGGCGGGGCCGAGGCCGTCGGGGCCAATTGCGGTATCGGGCCGGAAGACTACGTTCGCGTCGCGGAGCTTCTGAGAGCGGCCACGAGGCTGCCGATTTGGGTCAAGCCCAACGCCGGCCTGCCTCAGGTCGGGCCCGAGGGCAAGACCACCTTCCCAATGGGGCCGGAGGAGTTCGCCTCATACGTGCCGAAGCTGATTGAGGCCGGTGCGAATTTCATCGGCGGCTGCTGCGGCACCACACCGGCGCACATCCGCGCCATCCGTGCAGGGATAGATAATCAGCAGGCGGAACGGACCTGAATCCAGGCGGCTGGCCCCTGGGCAGGAGGAGATCGCGGGGTTTTCGCTAGATCAGTTTCAGCAGTTCCGCGGGATGATCGATGAGCGATCTGGCGCCGTGTTGGATGAGTTCGTCGGCCGGGCGAAAACCCCAAAGGGCGCCGACGGCGTACATGCCGCCGGCGTTGGCCGTCTTCATGTCGACATCGGTATCACCAAGGTAAAGAAACTGTGCTGGTGGTACGTTAAGCTGGTCGGAGATCTCCAGAGCAACCGCCGGATCAGGCTTCCTGGGCATATCCGGCCGAGCGCCTCGCACGAGCCTGAATTGACCGTCAGCGAAAAAGTGCGAGATCATCTCCTGGACGGTATCGTCGGGCTTGTTGGAAAGCACGGCCAGCGTCAGCCCATGAGCGGCCAAGCCGTCCAGAAGCTCTGGGATGCCGGCATACGGCCTGGTTTTCACAGCCCATCGCTGCGCATAATCGCTTCGCATCAGCTCGACGCAGTGGGATATGGTCTGCCGGTCGCGGCGTGCTTCCGGCAGCGAGCGCCTGGCAAAGATCTCCACGCCTTCGCCGACGAAGAGTTTGCATTCCGCCGCGGTGCGAGGCGGCAAACCCAACTGCCCCAACGCCGCGTTCATCGAATCGCTGAGGTCCTCGATGGTATCCAACAGCGTCCCGTCGAGGTCGAATAGAACTGCTCCGTATTTCATGGCC
>SDBT01001372.1_pt1 | contig 42727 bp, 42 predicted proteins | sample 2277101 | NCBI WGS metagenome assembly SDBT01 (sample SAMN10404973, study PRJNA504765) | marine sediment metagenome | isolation source: marine sediment core GS10_PC15, 103 cmbsf | place: Arctic Ocean: Southern Knipovich Ridge | collected 2010
CTTCAACAACTGACTTCAGAATTATATTTTTCTTTTATTTCATTATTAGTCATATCAGCTAATTCTTTTGCAAACATGTCTTGTTTTTTGAGAGACACTATTTTATTAATGGCAGCAGAAAGTTCTTTTTGTTTAACTGCAATTATATAAGTAGCACCATCATCACGTAGTTTCTTAGTGGTAAATTCAGGGTACTTTTCAAGTTCAGCTTTCCATTGTTCAATGATGGAGAGTTTGACAATAATGATGAATTTTTGCGAGTTTGTTCTATTTCCAAACTTCTGAGGATGATCAACAATACGTCTTATGAGTTCTGCAATTAGTTTTGACTTTCCTCTACCAGTAGGCCAAATAACTGCCATTTCTTTGCGATGTGATTTTGAAGATAGAAGTTGAACCAAATTGCGTTGATGTCCAAATAATTTACCAAAACCCTCTGGTTCATAAGTTGCAACATCAACGAATTCTTTCTTGACAGCTAAACGCGCAGATGAACCTTCTTCATCTGGATCGTCATATGTCTCCGACAAGTCAGCCAAAGTTATTCTCTCACTTGTCATATATCTTTAAGTAATCTTTGAAACTATTTAAAAACAAACATTTAAAAAAATAAAAATTCAATTTAAAACAAATTTGTTTTAGTCGGAAGTAATGGATATAATTTTCTGGACACATGTCATTGTTATAGTGATATTGGTGATAATGAGTTTTTATTTTTCAATCTGGATTATAATTACAGTTATTATTTTACATCGTTTACATATAATTTTGTTAGGAGATTGTGTTTTATCAAATATGCAACATGAAAGTGGAACATTGGATGCGAAAGAATCATTCTTTCAACACGCGACTAAAAAGTTTACTGGCGCTTCTATTACTCCATATGAAGGTATTATGATTGATAATTTGTTAATATGGTTAGTATTGGCTATATCGTTGACAAGAACAATTCAAAGATCTAAATCATTAAAATGATCTAGATTATTTGAATTTAAATAAATTTTTATTTATTAATAAATGTCGCTTGCTCGAGTTTCTGAAGTGAGATGGGCATTATTGACTGAAGGAGGTAAAAACGTATGGCGCATGTTCATTGACAAGAATGGAAATGAAACAGCTGCATACAAACAAGCTATTGCTGATGGCTATACTATTGAGAGTTTATATTCTGACGGAGAGAAAGCAGACTATACTCAGGGACGATCAACTCGATCAAACCAATCTTCCTCAAAAGTAAGATGGGCATTATTGACTGAAGGGGGTAGAAACGTATGGCGTGTGTTTATCGATAAGAATGGAAACGACACTACTTCATATAAGCAGTATTTGCTTCAAGGTGATACTATCGGAAGACTATATTCCGATGAGGAAAAAAGAGATTATACTGAATGGCTTGTTCATAAAGATGAACGGAAATATTATCCTGACGACGATCCAAGAAAACATGTTACTATGCCTGGGTCCGAAGAACGAGTAAGATGGGCACATATAACTGATAATCGAGGCAGAGGTACATGGTATGTGTTTATTGACAAGGATGGAAATGACACAGCTGTATACAAACAAGCCCGTTTAAGCAGAAGAGAGGATTTATACGGTAATTTTACCGGCAAATTATATTCGCAGGCAGAAAAAGCAGATTATATTGAATGGCTTGCTATGAATAACTAAGATAATCTAGACTTAATTAAGTCATGATAATTTATAACCCATCTGGGTTAATTATTGTGAATCTCCGAGAATCTCAACATAAGTCGCTTTTAAAGCAGTATCTTGCGCAATTTCATTGTAAAGAGATTTTAGGTAAGGAACTTGTGGTACTTTTGGACCACTTATTGATTTAATATCGAGGATTGGTCTAAGAACTATTTTAATGTGGGGTAAAGCATACAATTCTTTGAAGATAGGAAGTTGTTTGCATGCTTCAACTTCTGCTTGAAGACCATAAATCAAAATTCTTAAGTCCATGTTATCTTCGGGAATTTTAAATGTTTTAAGATCTCCGGGTGCAAGTGTAATTGTTTGTTTGACTCTGAGATTCAATTTGATCCTTTTTACGGTTCTTCCTTTAGGAGTAAAAGAAAAGATATACAATCCTTTATTTGTATCTTCAGCATATGTAGTTTGATATGGAGTTCCAACATATAAGACATTTTCCTGAGGAGATTGATATTCATGAATATGACCACAAATAAGATACGGATTATCAAGAGGCCAAACATCTCCATGTTCACTAGCAATAGCGCCCATTTTACATCCTTTGATTTCTTGATGACAAAAGATTGCTGTAGGTATTTTTCCTTCAGTATCAATAGGTGTTTTTAGTGTATCAAGAGCTTCTTGAAATCTACCAGGAGGAACATAAGGCATGCAGACAAATCTGTAAGGATGACTATTTTTAGTCACATCTACAGAGTGTGCTTTGTCAACTATTACAATATTTTCATGACCTTTCATTCCGTTGAAGAAGTGGTTAGTGGTGAGAAAGTGGCCGTTATTAGGTCTATCGTGATTACCTATGAGGACAATTAGATGGGCTAACTTAGCAATGTCCTTAAACCATTGGACTGCTCGAGAATGGCATGATTCGCGAGTTTGCTCGTGATCATGTAGAGTATCTCCTAAAATGACCACAATATCCGGCTTCTTAACTTCGATAGCTGTGAGTGTTTGTTGAATAAATTCATCAACTACTTTAATATATTTAGCTCTGAAATGAGGGTCTCCGATGACAAGAATGTCAAGTGTGTCTTCCATTTAAAAATACAAGTTATAACGAAACGATATTTCAATTCATTTGATCTTTCTGAACAATATTCAACTTACCAGAAGAAAACTGAATTTAAACTTTGATCAAATCTGAGAAAGAAACAGATGTCACAAGTAGCAGACGCCTCAAAAACCACGGCTGCAGCCGCAGAGAAGGAAACTTCAGCTTCGGCTCCAGAAGAGCCATCTACTCCCATTTTTGCTTTGTTTGATGGTGGAGATCAATTTTACGTCACGATTCCTCCTGCCCTTCACGGCAAGTGGGTCAGTCAGTACAGAGGATCATACAATCAAGGCAAACGTGCTTATACTTTTCTCATGAAGTATTTGAGTGAAGTTGAAAGATCATTGGGATTGAAGACAGGTGAATCTGGATTGAAGGATCCAAAATATTATGTTAAGATTATATTCCAAGGCGAGCTGTATGCGCCTTCAGGTGCGGAGAAGTTGAAAGAGAAGGTTGAAGGTCTCGGTGCTACATGGAAACGTCAGAACAAAGCGTTCGTTGCTTCCATTGCTCATTATGATGAGCTCAAGCCTTTCTTCGAACGTCCGAAAGAATAAATATCTCAATGCGTTAAAACGCTAAGAGATTTCTCTAATTTTAATAATAGAAATTCTATACTCGATTGAGTAATGAATGAAACATTTATTAACATGACCTGTTTAGGTCTAGTTATTTTTTTCCGTCAAAGTTACGATGACCTAACTTGTTACGATTTTCATTTAGCTTGTTGATAAAATCTGGATCGTAAAAGTGTTTCGCGCATTCTTCTACTAAAATAGTCTTATATCCAGCAGATTTCAAATTCTTGATCATCTTAGTACAGGCAGACATTTTAGTTGCCACTATTTTCTTATCCGCATCATTTAAAGAAATCATATAATTAGCTGTGCAATCATCATATGTCTTTTCAAATACAGATACTACCTCACTGCTAATAAGAATTCGCAGATCATAGGCTCTATCCATTTTACGCCAACACTGATTCTCATATTTATACCAAATATTATCTTCAATGCTAACGCAAACAATTCGATCTGAATACATAGCATAAACTACTTTAGCTACCTCATAATAACTAGCAATAGGATTTAAAGCACACCATGCGAGAGAAGTAACATTTTTCCCATCACTGTTCATATTCCAAACAATTATTTATATTTGAATACAACATAAATTTTATGAATCATATTTAAATTAATAAAATAATAGTTGGAGTTATAATACTTGTTTCTTTTGAAATGTGTGTAAATGACGATGATCCTGATTAATCAGGATCACCCCTATCAATATATTTTTGTAAAATATCAGCAATACGGTTAAACTCATTTCCACGGATATGTGGAAATAATAATCTTGCTACATCAACTTGCATTAGTACTTGCTGTAAAAACCAATATTTAAGTAATATAGAACCAGGTAGTTTTTCCAATAAAATAACTAAAGGATGATGTTTCATGCATGATAAAGGTATATTTGCATTATTTAATATAGATTCATCTTGTTCCATAAAATGGTTAAGATAATGAGCATCATAAAATAATTTAAGACCGGTATTGAATTCTACCGGTAACATCCCATAAATTCGTGTTCTGAACGTTCGAAATTGTTCAGCATCATTTGATAACATCTTTTTTTGAACAGGATAGATGATAAAATCATCTATTCATATTAGTCCAAAGTTAATACTTGTTTCTTTTGAAACGTGTATATAATTCATGACATATATTTTGCTATGAATTGATCTTTAGTCATGATAATTAGACCTCTATCTTCAGCTGTTTTGGTTTTAGTATTGCTTACTGAATCATCTTTAATTATCAACATATTGGTAGCCTTGGTAAATGATGATGGTATTTTACCTCCTGATTGCAAGATGAAAGCTTTCATAACTTCATCTCTGAAGCCTGTAATAAGAATGTTCAAACCAGAAATCTCTTTTGATGCGTTTGATTTAGGTGCAACGGCTTGCGTTGGAAGATCTTGATGAGATGCAGCCTTTTCATTTTGACTAAGTACTTGTTTACTAACGGCAGCCTCTTGAATCATCGGAGCTGGTAAAATATTAGCTTCTCGAAGTTCTTCGAGGAAACGAATCATATCTTCAAAGCCTTCTGCAACTTGTTTTGCAGTTTTGTCAGCGAAACCATCAATCTTTAAAATGAGAGTTGTAATAGCTTTGACGTCGTTAGTTAGAACAATGTCCATTTCCATGATATTAGGATATTGTTCAAAGATTATCTCGAATCTTTTAACTCCCAGAAGCCTTCCAAATATCATACTTGCTCCGCACAATACTGGCAAGGTTAGATTCTTTCTGCTATCTTGAATCGTTTTTACAATATTTTGAGCAGTCTTATCCCCTAGAAAATTCAAATCAATTAAGTTAACCGTAATTAACTGCGGAATAGTTCTAATTCCTTCATCATACATTCTTCCCATAGTCTTTTCACCAATACCTTTTGTTCCCATTTTGGTTAAAAAGTAGTAAAGTTTCTTGACATTCATGTCTCTCTTTTCCTCGGAAAACTCATCTCCATTTGCATAGTCAACAAAAATATCAACCTTTGTGTCACTCCAAACATATGCAAGTTTTGGCATTTGCAATACTTCACATTGTTCAATTACTTTGGTTATTTTAGGTATGATTCCTCCTGATCTAATTACTTCGATTACTGCTCCAGGCCCAATCTTATTGTCAATAATATTCTTAGCATTATAACCTGATGCTCTTGTAATACTTGAACCATCCATTTCAATCTTATCGAAAATAACAACAGGTTTAATCATACCATCTTTACTGACATTCCATTCAATAGATTGAACTGTTGCTATACCTGTTAATCCAGTCAAAGGTTTCTTATATGCTCTAATGTATTCAGGATTCTTTCCATGAGGTCTGTCGTACTCGTGATCGCTACAAACAACCAAACCATCGATTTCATAGTCAAGTTCTTCAGCATATTCATCATATATAAGAGATAATGTATCATCATCTACCTCTTTCAATGATTCATGAGCAGCAACTTTAGATGTAAAAAGTTCTACCATTTGAGTAAATTGAACACTGCATTTCTGAAGTTTATCTGTTATCAGTTCATATACGATAAAATCAATATCAGAAATAAAAGCAAGTTGCATTTCTGTAAATGGAGTTTCTACACCTTTGCTTGCGTTTGAACCTACCTTATTAACCATACCAGCAACAGCATTCCTTGAATTCCTATGTTTTTCCATATCACCTGAATCACCTCTCTTATATTTTGCGGTGAAGAGAGATTTCTTAATGATAAGTTCACCTCGTACCATCTGCCCGGTTTTCAAAGAAGGAAGCTGAAGATATTTCAAGAACTCGCTGATGTTCTGACCTCGATCACCTTTACCTCGAGAATACAGCTTATATTTGCCGTTTTCATTAACATAAAGAGCTGAAGCTCCATCCAACTTTGCACTAACGGTCCATGGTCCATCAAACTTAGATGTGAAAATCCGCAATTGACCTGTTCCATGATTCATTTTTGTCGTAGATCCCATCCAAATTGGTAGTTTGCTCATTCTACCAATAGGTTCAGGAACATGAGCCATATCATCATGAGAATATTTATGCTCTTCATGAGAATAAATATGCTCTTCATGAGCATATTTATTCTCATTACATAATGCTATGTAAACTTCTTTAACGTGATCATATACGAGATCGGTTAAGATGTACTCAGAATCTTCCGTTTCATTATAATATTGTACCTCAGTATACTCTAGAACTCTCTTCAATTCTTCTTGGGAAAGTTTTTGAGCATAGAAATGGTCATTATTTAGTTTCTCAATAATATCAATAGTGGTATCAGCAGGCTCCATGATAGATCTACGATGAATCTACTTCTAATGCTTTTTGATTTGATCGAAAACAAAAATTTCTAAATCAATTTCTCTTCGATATATTTAATCTGCTCTATAAGTTTTCGTAGTTTATTTTGAGTGGTTTTGAATGGGTATTCAAAACATGTGTCATCGTTATCATCTATCATTATTATACCAACTTCAGTATAATGAAATAATAAAGATTTACCTATGCTGTGATTAGGTAGAATAATACGATCCTTTTCTTCTTTTTCGAGTTCTTGTTCTAATAGTTTGATTCTAGCATTAGCTTTATCTATATCATTAAATGTCATCTTCCAAATTATTCCGTCTGGTCCGCTCATTTCAGATTCATTATCTAATAAATATCAAATTTTAATTAAATCAATTTTTGAATAAATACATAGCTTAGTTAAGCTTAGTATATTATACACAACAAGCTGGTCCAGCTCCAGTAATAAAAAATGCGTTTGAATAAGTTCCGCTACTTATACAAGGAGTATTTGCTCTAACATGAAGGAATAATGTAAACCCAGCACACCATGTAGGATCAATGTTATCACGTAAAACTCCATCAGTAATTGACGAATCAAATACACTATCATTAACAGTAACTATGATTGGATCACCTCCACTGGTAGTACCTTTGATCAATAAATCATAAGATGTGGCCCCTGGAACTGCAGTCCAAGATGCAAAATAACTATGATCATCACACGGAATACCAGTAGAAGTTCCAGTAAATGCCGTTATAACTGGTCTCTGAGTTGAACAGATTACACATATATTTCCTCTACAAACTTCATCATCACCAGAACAATCTTCATCTGTCGTACATGGTTGATCTGCACATTCACCATTTGTACAAATTTCAATTCCAGGGCAATCCTCGTCTATTACACATTCTGGCACACATTCACCATTCATACATATTTCGGTTCCAGGGCAATCTTCGTCTATTACACATTCTGGCACGCATTCACCATTTGTGCAGATCTCATTTTCAGGGCAATCTTCGTCTTCCACACATTCTGGCACACATTCACCATTTGTGCAGATCTCATTTTCAGGGCAATCTTCGTCTACTACACACTCTGGTATGCATTCGCCATTTATGCAGATCTCAGTTCCAAGGCAATCATCGTCTATTATACAGTCTGGCTCAGGTTCTTTTGGTATATTATTACAATTATTTTCCTCATCCTCAATTGATGAAAATGACAATTTATGAGGTTTTCTCTTGATAATAAGAATAATTAGTAATATTGTTACTACAACTATTATTACAATCAAAATATTCAATGAAATTTTGTCAACCATTTTATATATCGAGCTCTTTTATATTCAATAAAATGAATGATAAAATTTTTGATAGATAGCGTCAAAAACGTTTAGATGAAAATGGACAATATTCAATCTATAAATTTGCTTTACGATGCTATTTTGGAAGTTTTAGGAAGTAATAGAAAGCCTTCAAAAAGATTGGTTGCTCCGCTTCGAGAGTTAAACTTTGATGTCAAAAAGAGTGATGTGAATAAGGCTCTTTATACAATGTTGAAGAATAAGCGTGTCATCAAATATGATGGTACTCCTCCTATGTGGCAAAATGCGGACATCAAAGAACCGGAACCTGATGTTAGAACTGGAGAACGTATGTATGTTATGATTGATGTGGCTAATAGTCCTTGTTTTGAGGAGGCATCTAAGTATGCTTCTGAAGCAGTTCGTATTCATGCGATTGCACCACTAGAGTACAACGGATACAAGGGTAGTGAAGTTGGCTATACTTATTTTAATCAATTGAAAACGAAATCAACTGGAGCAGTAGCTATTTCCTTTTGTAAGCATATGACTCAAATATGCAAGCTTCAAGAAATTAACTCAACCGGTAAACCGATTGATATTAGTTTCTTGGTTGTATCGAAGGATAAGACAATGGCAACGGTAGCAGAGATCGTTGCATCTGAGTATTCAGAGGTTCTTACAAATGGATGGGATGATCTAAGACTTCATCTGGAATAAATACTAGGCTTTAAATTGAGCCATGTAATTTTTGTTTAATTTAGTTTAAATGTTTGAGATAATAAAAAATGAGTTGTTCTAGTTGCGATTTAGAACTTCCACCTTTTCATTTTTCATGTTCTAAATGTGATGTGCCTTTGTGTGTAAAATGTTCAACAGATGAATTTATTCTGTGTAATACATGCAATATTTTAGCTGATACAGAAATAGCGTTTCAAACATGTGATAAATGTGATGCTTCAAGTACATATTCGGTAATTTGTGGATGTAGCAGAATAATAAATTACTGTACTTATCATCGACATATTTGTATAGAATGTAGTGATGTTATTTGTGATTCATGTATTATTTTATGTAATAAGTGCGGTACTAAATGTAGTACTTGTTTTTGTACTACAAGTAATAAATACTTGCGGAAATGTGGATTTTGTGATAGAGTATTTTGTGATAAATCTAACTGTACTAAACAAATTCATTATCATAAGAATATTTATGTTTGTAATCATCATTTTTGTAAGTGCAATGTTAAATATCATATACAGATAAAGGAAACAAAAGTATGTGATAGTGATGTAATTCGGATTAATCAGTTTCAATGTCAATACAAAGATTGTAATAATTATGTTTGTCAAAATATGACAATTAGCCTTCATATGTGGGACATGAAACATCTTTCAGTTGAATACAGGATTAAAAGTTATGAAAGTCATAAGATGGATGTTAAATACATGAGATGTCATAGTCATATAAGATTGTGTTTTCTATGTTTCAATCAGTTTCCTCAAGAAACTGATAGAACTAGAATAATTAGATTGACAATTCCAACTTGTGATCTTTGTTTTGATTCTATTTTAACTTTGTTCATGTGTATCAATAGATACATATCATCTATACCTAGAGATTTAAGAGTTATGTTGATACGGTATATAATGAAAGCAATTGTGAAATATAATGTAAGAAATAAATCACATTTAGAAACATGCCTAGATAGAGTTAAAAAAGTCACATTTAGAGGTTATAACTAACCTTAATATAACATGGTTTATAATAAACCATGTTATTTTGGTAATGATTTCAATCGTATATACTTTGAACCTCTTTCATATGAAAGGGAGCTATTGTTTTACAACCATCATAAACATCATCTTTTATTAAATCTTTATCAACTTAAACGTGAAAACAACTTCCATTTGCAGAAGAAATTGCAAATGTTCCGGGACCGCTGTATATATATTGAGGGTGTTCGGGATCTGGGCATAATTGTTCCATAGTGATACAATAAGGCGCAGATTGAAGTCCACATGTGTTTTCAACAATAATATTATTGAATTTGATGGCAACTTCATATTGTTCTCCATTACTTCCATCTAAACAATCAAGATGATAACATCCAAAAAAGTATGCATCTTCCAAATACGAACAGGCTGACTCGCCGGCAGTAGACCAATTAATGGAAAACTTATTGGAACCTGTTTTTGTTAGTATACCGCTTGATTGATTTCCGCTAGATCTGACGTGTGGACCACCGATATCATAAGCAAAAATTTGATAGTCGTACGATATAACTGTTATATCTGAAGCATTCGTTCCAGTCAAAAGAAATTCTGTGTTTGTAGGCCAATTGTCGTCAACAACCGATCCTCCTGTTATCACTGGAGCTGTGCATATACAATCATTTGAAATATTACAAGTTTCATCACCAGGACAATCTGCATCAATATTACAAGAATCAGGCACACAGAAGTTGTTACCTCCGCATTTAGTGTTAGGTTCTGTACAATCATTATTGGTTTGACATGGAACTTGTGTGCACACAAGACTGATGCAAAGTTCATCTGCCAGGCAGTCACCAACTGTCAAACATGATATATCACGTTGGCAGATATGATCAATACAAGCTTCATCTGGAGCTTGTGGACAATCGCCATTTTGGTTACATTCTACACATTCTCCTGTAGTAAGATCACAGAATGGTAATTCTGACGTTTCACAATTGACGTCACTGATACACGATACTGCTGCTGTACAAATTCCAGCAATACAAGCTTCACCTGCAAGGCAATCTGGAGGGCCACTTGACAAACATTCAACACAAACACCGGTTTCTGTGTCACAACGAGGAACACCGCTAGGACAATCGGTATCAATTGTGCAAGTGGGTACGAAGCATGTATTAGTAGTTGTGTTGCACTCTTGTGTACCTGAACAATCAGAGTTTGTCAAGCAAACAACACATTTTCCAGTTGTAGTATTACAAACTCCTGCTGCTCCTGCACAATCAGTATTTGAATTACATGTGACAGTACCATCTGCGTTAAGTTTTGGTCTAGTCAGCAACCAAATGACAACAGCTATAATGATGATCAAAACAACAATAATTGATATAGCAATAGCCCATTTAGCGCCCTTGCTCAATCCTTTGGATGTATTGTTGAAATTTTTTTGGGCAGAAGAAGAACTATTCTCGAAAGACATACGTCCCTGCCTCTCTCTCCTTGAAACAACGCGGGCAGACATTTATTGAGGAAGAGATAATTTTAAGAAATAAATATATTTAAAAATATGCCTAGATAGTATTATAATTGAATTTACTATATTTTGAATAATAGAGCTTAAATATGAGTTCTTATTTTCAGAGAAGTGTTTGTTGTCTATGTACTAGATCTTTATACAAAAGTTGCTGTTGCAATGTAGGAATTCCTATTATTATAGGCCTAACAAATCTTATAGGATGTATTCTACTTTCAGTTTACTATATGGGTTTATCAGACAATTCTGATTATTTTAACGTTAAAATAGCTGGATTGATACTATATTCATTAAGTATAGTTATTATTGTATTATCTAATCTTCCTCCCTTCCGTTTCATTACTTCAAATGGTGATTTTACAATCTTGTTATATCTAATGGGCGTAAGTCATTTAATATTTACTACAGCTGTTTCTTATACAAATATATACAGTATTTCAAAACCAGGTTTAGATTCGTATCTTTCAGAATGTACTAAAGAAGTTATTATATTGTTTTGTTCAATCAATTTCTTATGGTACTGGATGTTAGTTTTCAAACCTTTATTACCTAATATATTTTATCTTACCAAAATTAACTGTACATCATATAATCTACCTTATGAAGATAGAAGAGAAACATATGAAAGTTCTTCAGGTGAAGATTTAATTTTAGATTATTTATAATCATGAATATGATAATGATGAACATCATATACAATCAACTAATATCTTACAATATATGTTTACTTATTGTTTTTTAGTAACTAATCTTGCGGCAGGTGCTATATATGTTCCATATAATTTTTATAAATTCACACTTATTTTAACTTCTTCTTTTATGATACTTCCTCTTCTCATAGGACTTATAATTATCGTAATTTTCAATCGAAAAGGAAAGACTGATGATGATGATAATAGTGATGCATTTACATGTTGGTATATTCCACTTAGTATATGGGCTTTAGTTTCATTTATTTTGTTTTTTATATATTTACCATATAATGGGAATTGGCAAACTGATACTACAAATCCTATGCAAAGTGCGGTAAGAAATATGTTTTTTGTGGTTCAAGGATCTTTAGCAATAGGATATATATTAGTATGGTTAATAATATTTTTGATTTGCTGTTGTAAATCAACCAAAGAAGTTGTACAAGATTCTATTGCAGATGCTAAGACAAAAACTCATGGATATCAAAATGCACAAGATTGTCCTCTTAATGATAAATAAAACTTACATAGCCTTTTGAGGCTTGGTATATTATTCGAATTAATCGTCTTGACCCTCGTCAAGTTCTCCAGCATCTCTTTGAGCTTGCATTTCCAGGACTTCTTCACGATGAGATTCGTAACCTGAAATATATTGAAGAAGATTGTCGCAAAAACCCGGTCCCAAATCGAATTCTTCCATATTATCAATGAATCGTAGAAATGCTGGCGGTTCCATAATAGGCATAATTTCTTCAATCCAAAACTTAGTAAAGAATGCATTTTTCATGGCATAAAACTTTTCGTAAAGTTTAGTTGGTCCACCATTACGTTCGCCAGAGGTGGCCACAAATGCCTCAACACAGCATTTAGGTGAACCCATATGGTTAAGAAGGAATTTTTTCATCTCTTCAAAAAGAATTGGGTCATTAGCCATAGAAGAAAGAGACATGTTAAATCAAATGTTTATTTCTTATTATTATTTTGTTAAAATTTTTAAGATTCATTTATTAATCTAGTAGATTTAAAAATCCAATCACTTAATTTAGTACCATAATTACAATGATAATATTTATGATGATTATCATGATGGGAGGTAGAAGGCATCCAACTAATGTCTAAACCTGTATGGGACCATAATAAGAAGAATGTTGCACCAATCAACCAAAAATTATAACCAGTCATAGATATATGCCAAAATAAAGATATGAATCCTGGTCCAATTATCAAACCAATACAATAGAATGCAACTAATTCAGCGGGATGAACATAGAATGCTGTAGTAAAACACTCAGCTTGATTCTTATGATGTTGGAAATGAACTACAGTATATAATTTTTTGTTATAATGCATATACCGATGAATAACATAACCATAGATATCTTCAATAATATAACAAATAAGAGATTCTGTTACAGCTAATAATATTTGAAATATAATATTAAAGTTAGAAACATCAGCAAAAGTGAACATTGCTGTAGCAGCGGATATCCAAACCCTTAAAATAATCATGTTGAATCCTGAAACAAATACGGTATCAGGATTTTTAACTCTAACACCTAATGTCAAATAAAGTATTGCAAGATATATAATAGCAAAAAGATCAAATATAATCAAAGCAGATCTCATTTAGTATATAATATAATTACTTTAAATAATTACATAGCCTTTGAAGGCTTAGTATAATTTAGTATGGTATCTCCATTGTTTTAGTTCCATAGCCAGGATAGAAGTCCCATTGACCGGGATATTTCTTCTCTAATTCTCTGGTTAATTCATCTAATTCTTTCATCCAAAGATCGCCTGGATGGGTATTTTCATATCGTTCAATTTCAAGATTAAGATTTTCAACTTCATTACGAAGTTTTTTCACTTTTTCCCTACTCAAGGTATTTAATTGCATTTTCATAAAGATCATAGGATATCCTTTACTTATCATATAACCAGTAGTGTATTCATCACTTCTATTACGAATATCGAATCTAGCAGGTTCCGAAATGATGTCTTCAACAAACATCATGCGTAAATTATTTAGTCTTACATCTTCTTTGAGTTTATCAACGTAATGTTTCTTTCGCAGGACATACTGTTCATATCTGATATCACACCATTTCATCATTACATGTGGAGCTCCATATATGTGAATTTTAGGAATATCATCACGTTCCATAAAGGTGCATGATGATTCTACAATATTTTTCTCAAGTTCTAGTTGTCTATGGTATTTGAATCCATTTTTACAACCAACGAGTTTGTAGGATGGTCTATTAGAATCTACGCTAGTAGGTTTATAGCATTCAATTTCGCCACTTTCGACTAAACCATCGAGAAATTTCTGATATACCTGACCACTTGTCACAATTGGGATGTCATGAATGTAACAAGTACTTCCTCTATTTTCGAAATAACCTCTTGTAACTAGTTGTCCATTCTTTCTTCTAAAAACGGCACCTTTATAACCTCTCCACCATGGAATAAGGGTTGGAGTATGGAAATTTACCGGTTTTCCATCTTTAATATGTTGAATATAATATTTGATCCAATCAATGAGTTGTATAGGATTGTAGTTAGGAGAATCTGTTGCCCAACCCCATCCTACACCTTTACATCTATTGAGTAGCATCAATGGTAGGATTGGATAATAGAATTCTACACCAACTTCTTTACCATCTTCCATTTCAGATTTCAAGAGAACATCATCTTCACTACGGATAAGATATTTTAAAATGGAAGAAGGTCTGCAAGAAATATATCTTGCTGCAGAAGCATCACTTCCAAGGCCAAGGCGAGATCCAAAGTTACCTTCACCTTCTAAAATAGGAATATTATTTGATCCCGGAAATGCCATTGCAAAGCCTACGATACATGCTTTCATTGAATCCGGTCCATGACGATATTTAGTTAAATTCTTGACAATGCCTTGAAATTCTTCGACACCTTCAAACTCATATTTACGTTTTCTTGCTGCATAAACAATTTTTCTATAAGAATCTTTTAGACCATCAACAATAGAAGGAATAGCTCTACGATTGCCTTGAATAGCGAAAAGTATAAATTCTTCATAAATGATGTCTTCTATTTTTTGAATGCGAGTTGAATCCATACGTTGATCTGGTTTTAATTTGACAAGCATTCGATATAGTTTCTTTCTGGTATCAGCATGTTGCTCTCCCATAATTAATTCTAAAATATCTTGGTCATCTGAACTACATTCACAATGTTGATCAATTGGATTTGAAAATGCATCTTTAATCATTTCAGGAGTTGCAGATCCCAATCCTTTAAAATAGTGAGGCTTCCATTTTTGATGGTCAGAAGTTTTCAATTGCCACTTAGCATATTCAGCTAAAGAATAAAACTTTCTGCGCTCTTTCAATCGTGTAACAGTAATAATTGGAGTTAATCTTGCCAAAAGAAATCCACTTTCCAATAAACCCTTATATTTTGAAAGAAAGTTGATAATTAGAACTTTAATATGAGTACCATCAACATCAGCATCAGTTAAACAAATACAATGACCATATCTCAATGTCTTTAAATTTCTTTCAATAGAATAATCCATATTTTCACGAAGTCCAAAGAATGTTTTAATATCATTAATTACTTTACTATTTGCTTCTTTCTCGGTTTTAGATTTTCTTGTATTCAAGATTTTACCTCTTAATGCAATACATCCTAGATAGAGACGGGCATCTTTAACATGCTTTAACCCATCAACAAAGAATGGTTTGGCTGACAACCCTTCCAATAAGAAACCATAACAAAGATGAGACTTATCAGTTGCGGCAAATTCAGCTTCCTCTGAATTGGGTACTTTAACATATCTGTGTTTTTTACCATCAGTAGTGTTTGCAAGTTTAGTTTTTTCTTTCTTTGCAGCTGCAGCCATGATTGCTTCCACAGCTTTCCATGTTTCGAATATTCTTAGCATCTTTTTTGTAATGGTAATTTTCGGCTTTGGAGATGTTAATCTTTCTTTTGTTTGTGTTTCGAACTTGGGTTTATCACAATAATATGAAAGAAAAATGGTTACATGATTTCTAATATGTCTAGCATCAATAGTTATGTCCTTTTTCTTTAGACTATCTTTAAGATTACTACATATTCCATTAAGCCATTCGTTTACATGAACACCACCTTGACGAGTTGGCATTCCATTAGCGAATGATTTTTGTTTTCCATGATGAGGAGTATCAAGAAGAACAACTCTACTAGAACCATCTGGTGAAGTGAAGACAATGGGCTCAGTTTTGATATTAACCATTTCAGGCATATAATACTTAACATATTCAAGAGGAGAACGTGCATCGAAAAATACTTCCCTTCTGATATTTTGTGCAGAAGAATCATAAATGAAATCAATCTTAACACCACAATTAAACGAAAAATCAAGAGCAAGTGCTGCAAACATTTCTACCATATCAGGATTAAATTTACCAACATAATCATCTCCTTTATTACGATCCCAACATAACGTACAATGATTAGGATCATCAGTTAAAGGCTCAAGATTAATGCCTTTAATATGAACATTCTTTGCATCTGAATCACAATAGAACATTTTGAAATCTGGATAGAATGTAACTTGAGTGTAAGAAGATTCTGTTGACCCAACGGGAATCTCTGTTCTTTCTGGTTCACTAATAACAGACAAGTTATGATATGCTTTTTGTTTATGTCGCATATGATCAGAAACATTATGACAAATGACTTCGTATTCTTTAGAGAAAATAGCAGTGAGTTTAGCACCTAATCCATTTCTTCCGGCCCATTTACGTTGTTTTGTATCATCAAAATTACTTCCTGATCTCATATCAAAAAAGATCATACTAGGAATCCATGTTTTATGTTTCTTATGCCAAACTGTTGGCACTGGCCGTCCCTCATTATATATCTCAATATAAGTATCTGTAACTGTAACGACGAGTTTTCCAGGATCAAGACCTAATTCAGTTGACTTAGAACCATTATCAGCAGCATTCGAAAGGATTTCAAGATATATACGTTCCAAACCAGGAATATATTTGATCATCTTATCTTCCATTTCAAATGTTCCATCAGCTGCTAAGCTTGCTAGTGTAACAGTTTTATTTTCCTGTTCGATAGAACCAACATATGTGTCTGGGCGTTTAAGAACATGTTCTCGCTCATCCAGCTTATCATATTCTGCTTCTGGATCACCATCATAATCCATATTGGATATTTTATACTCAATGAATGAAAAATTCTTAGACACAATTCTCCGATTAATTAGGTCTAAGAATTTAATGACCTAATTAAATGGAGTCAGAAGAAGAAATTCAAAAGATAAACGAAGCTTTTAAGCGAATCGTAACTACAGATTTAAACAAACAAAGTTCATCAAAATGGACGGCTATTATTTTACTAACAATTATTATACTGGCTTTGCTAGGAGGTGCTGGATATTATATTATGAGAAAAAAGAAAAATGAAGGTGATGATAAGACAAAACCCGGATCTAAAGGTTCAAGTAAATCATTATCAAAATCTTCTTCTAGATCGTCACCAGAAAAACCTAGATCTGGTCAGAAGTTAATAATATCAAGTGAACAATAAAATTTTTCACTGCATATAATATAAAATTGATGTAAATGAGTTTCAAAGCAAGAAGTGAAGATATCGATGAGCTTTGTTCAATTTTTAACAATAAGCCAGATGATACCATTGGAATTTGTAAATGGATGAGCAAGGAATTTTCACAAGATCCTTTCGAAGAAGTTGACGGATTTCAAATATCATCTCCCCATATTATACTAATAATGGGAGCACGAAAATTATTTCGAGTTTACGCTTACGATAAATTAAAAGCAATATCAAACCACCCGTTGCTACATATTGCTGAAACTAGAATCTCATCTAAGATTCTAAGTATTGAAAATGCTACATTTCATTCTAGGTTTAGAGTATTTCGACAAGATTTTAGTAACAAATTTAATGGTACCAATTTATCAATTACCGAGGATTTTGGATCCGGATTGATTAATCAAAGTAGAAATGCAAAACAATCTCTAGATTTGTTCATGCAAAAGTTAATTCTCAATGACGAGTCTGAACTTTTTATTCAGACTCAGACGGGTTTGAGTAAAAATCATGTTGATTTTATCAGATTTTATATTCCAGATTTTCAATTTGAAATCATTGATAGCATTCCTACAGAAGCTGAATTTATCACAAAGTGGAATGGTATTATTGCTAGTATTTTGCATAATGAGATAGTAAGACAAGTGGAAGATGTAGCAAATAGACCAAAGGACGTGATAAGTTTAAGTGGAGAAACTAAGGAGTTTTTAGATGGTGTATCTTTTCATCTTTTCGAGTTGAAAGATATTCAGGATACGATGATATTCTTGAAGGATATTATGCAGTATGTCATTTTCAAAAGACTTAGTACTAAATTTATCGCAGCTAAAAATCCTGATAGAAGAAGATTAACTGATAATGAAATTGCTAATAGCCTGAGTGCTATACAGTATTCTGGTTCTTTTGTAGGTATTACAGACATAGCTGAAAAGAGAGTACGATTGGGTCTTTTGAAAGATCTAAAGAAAATAGAGATGGAGCCTCAGTTTCTTCCTCATTTGAGAGTACGAATAGTTGATAAATTTAGACGAGCATTCATACCGGTGAATCATCCAGTAGGATTAATTGCTGCTCAAGCTCTTGGCGAGAATGCAAGTCAAGCTGGTCTAAGATCATTTCATCATGCTGGTATTAGTGGTGATACAGGATTTGATAGAATTTTAGCTGTTACAAACATGACTTCCGTTAAATCATCTGAGAGATCATCTTTTACTTCTATTGCTTTACAAGGTAATCCATCGAGAAAACAAGCTCAGATGTTTGCAAACCTTATTGAAGAGACAAAAGTAGGTGATGTTTGTAAATTGATTATTGGTAGGACGAGAGATGATGTTCCTGACATGCATGGTATTTTCAAAGGTACTCCTGTTTTCAAAGCTGAAGAAAATGGATGGCAAAATATTTATATTAAAACATTAATAGCTTTAGGATTGAAATCTGAAACGATTACTACTCGTGGATTTATATTAGAAAGACCAGATTGGATTATTCATATGGTATGCGATCAAAATAGAATGTATCAAAGACGTATTAGTATGGCAGATATTGCTAAAACTATTGAACATGTTAATTCGAATCTTCGTGTAATTATATCTGATATTTCAACAGGATTGATTGAAATTTATTTTTATGGTGATCCGTTCTCCATATCTGGAGATAAATCTGATCAAAGATATCATACAACTTTTACAAAAATAATAGTTCCTGACACTGAACAAATTCTAATTCAAGGTCAAGAAGGTTTTAAGAAAGCAATTGTTGAGAGATATAGTATTAATCGTTTCATTATTGATGTGTTTGTTCATAAAGAAAAAGGGTTTATTGTGAATTTTTCAACACAAGAGGTTGCTCTGAACGGAGTTCCTGAAGAACAAATTGAAAGTTTTCTTTCAATTAAGGCAGGTGTTAACAAATCTCAAATTAAAAATATCGGAGATAATATATACCATATTGTTGGTTCTAAATTTCAATTGAAAGCATTTAAGAACAGATTGACTAGTGAGGAAACTGTGAAATTAATTGATGCAGTTGAAAGTGCAAATTTTAAAAATAAAGATGAAGGTCTTATTACTCTTGATAGAAATAAGTTACGAAATCAGGAAGAAGTCAATGTTGAATCTATTGTTGCATTTTTCTCATCTCAAAACGTTTTAAGACAGTTTGATTCGGTAAATATATCCTTTAATAGAAAGGATTTTAATATTACTATTACCACAGCTGATACATTTTCTCCTTTATTAGTTTTAGGTATTCTCAAGGATATTGATCGGAATCTTGAAGAAAAAGAAGTTATTTTAGGAGAAGATACTAATACTATTACATTTCCTAATTTTCCATCTGAAGGATCTGTTCATGCATTTGAATATCTTTCCAAAGCTTACGGAACAACATTTAACATTAAAATAATAAAGAAAGAGAATGATTTTGTTGATATTATAGCAACAATAACACCATTAACTCCAGAACAAGCATGGAATAAGTTAACAATTGTGGAAACTGTATGTGAAGATATACCAACTACATTTACATCTAATGCAAGAGAGAAATTTGCTCATAGATATAGAATTTTAGCTCGAGGCGTTGGAACAATGCGACTTTCTACATTGCATTTCATTAATATATATGCTACTATACCAAGTGTAGCAATGGAAATTTTTAATATATTTGATATTGAAGCTACAAGAGCGTATGTTCAAAGTGAATTAGTTCTTAACGGTAGTAAAGAAGTTGGAGATAGACATTTATCTATGGTTGCAGACGCTTTAACTTATATGGGACAACCGGTCAAGTTAAAATTGAGTGGTAAACAAGCTATGAAAGCTGGAGTTCTAAGTACAGCAAGTATGCAAGAAACCTTAAATATAACTTTAGATGCATCTGCAGGAGGTGTTGCCGATGATTTAAGAAGTGCTGTTGGTATGACTATGATTGGTGATTTTAATCGCGGAGCTCAATCAAAGGAGTCTCTTGAAAGACGTGAAACTGATTTGGATTCAGCGATTGATTTACTGAAGGTATCAACAGCAACAATGAAAAGTCGAAGGGTAACAGTAAAGAAAACAGAATCAAAACCACGAGTTGTTATTCGAGCATCATCAAGTATATCAGATGATGCTATAATAAATAATAAGAAATATCAACCGGAGGAAGGCTTCCTTTAAATAATAAATTTCTGCACCTAAAAGGGTGTTGAAATAAAGATGAGGTTTAGCAGAGGCCCTGACAATATTCCAAAAATATCTCCTTCAGGAGGAGAAAAAATTAAACCCGTCAGATTCGGTCTCAGATCTGATGGTAAACAAATTGATACTCAAGATGTACATATTGACAGAGATGCTGTTGAATCAGTCAAAACAACCAATTATTCTGTTACTGAGAATAGATCCCGTAATCGTCTCAAATCTGATATATATCGTACAGAAGGTGGTCAGAAATTAACAAAGGATCAACTTGAGCCTACAACTCGTGCTCAGCGAGCAGATTTAAATGTTGATTTAACAAGTCATGTTGAACGACCAGTAAAATTGTCTAAGTTTAAAAGTCGAAATGCTCGTAAGAATAAAACTAGAAATAATTTACCTATCGCAATGGAACCAGATCATATTGTTGAAATAGAACCTGAAAGAACACTTCCTACAACAAGATATCAGACTAATAATATTACAAGAAATATCGATGTAGAAAATGATATACCAATTCAAGAACTTAAACCTATTTTGAAATCTAAGAGACAAGTTGATACTCCTCAACCAACAGTTATCCAAGATAGCAATTTCATTACAGGACTATCTGTTGCATCTCTTAATGATAGACGCCAGATTACTCGTTTGATGGTTAATTATTATAATCAAACCGGTAATCAAATGGATGTTAATGAATTAGAAGTTATAATGAGACAATCAACCCCTACTAATAATCGAACACAAGTAGAAGTTCGTGGAAGAGCAGAGATAGATTTTAATGAACTTCAATTTGTATCAAGACAATCAAACTCTACTAATAATAAAACACAAGTAGAAGTTCGTGGAAGAGCAGAGATAGATTTTGATGAACTTGAAGTTGCATCAAGACAATCAAACCCTACTAATAATCGAACACAAGTAGAAGTTCGTGAAAAAGCTAATAGAGATTTTGATGAACTTCAAGTTACATCAAGACAATCAAAACATGCTAATAATCGAACACAAACAGAAGTCCATAGAAAAACTGATAGAGATTTTAATGAAGTTGATGCTATTCAAAGTCGTAATGAGAAGGTGAGAAAATCTAAGGGATCTAAACATAAACATAATATTGATCGTGATAGACATGATGTAAAAGTAAAATCTGAAGAAAAGAAACCGAAGTCAAGACAAAGAAAGAATAAGCCTAAGGCTCGTGTGGTAAGTGATACTCGTGAAATTGAAAATACTGGACATAAGATGGTTTTCGTTAAGATTGGTGAAAATAATAGAACTAATAAAAAGGTTGCTAAGACTGTAGAAAAGGATCATGATGATATCAATACTATTGGTATTAATATGATGTCAATACCTTCAGTTCATAAAATTAAGAATCGTAGTCCAATTGAAGGTTCTCAAGTTATGACTCCTTCAGAACTTATTATTGAACCTAAGCATGAATCAAAAAGATCCAAAGAATACGAAAGAAAGACTCAAGATTCGAATCATTTAACAAATAGACTTGATCAAGATAGAGACGATTTTAGAATTGCTCCACGTAAAGAAAGAATTAAGAAGAGAATTAAGCAACCAAAATCGACTCATATCGATGCTGATTATACCATAGTACAATATGATCCTATGACAAGGATTCAAGAGACTAAAAGAAAGGCTGCGGAGGAATCCATGAATGTGAATATTGCACAAACTAAAGATTTAGAGATTACGAATGATGTTCATACTGAATTTAAAATTCGTAATAAATCAAGGAAAACAAAGTCAGTGTCTGCGGTGTTAGTTCCAGAAGATGATGATAATGTAGGTAAGGAATCAAATCGACCAACTAGAAGAAAGAAACATATAGCTAGGCAATTAACGATTGAAGAGGAAACTCGAAAGGAAATTGATATTTTAAAACCAAAACAAGTATTCTTTTAAATGGCGTCCAAAGAATTAAAGATGAGAGGAACATATGGGGTGTATATAACACCCCATTTAGTTACATACAATTTGAATACTAGAGAATCTAGGTATAAAGAGCTCATGGCAAGATTGCGCAAATTAGATTCGTTAAAAGGTACTCAAAAAGTTGAATTAAAATCTGTACGAAGGCCCTTGTATGGCATGCAATTGATGCACATTGTGGACTCTAGAATCTTAAAAATGGCTCAAACTACGGTTACTGACGTATATAGGGACTATTTATTTATAGAGATCAAAAAAGGTTGTCATTTATACATAGATGAGTTCGAAGAAGGTTTGCAAATTTTTATGGTGTGCGAGGAGAATGGTTCTGGATTTGAAGATTTCTCCGCTGTTATTTGAAAAATTTTTGTATTGCAAAGCTCCCAGAGCTGAGTAGGATTGAATCTTGAAAACCATAAACCAAGGGACTGAAAGACGTAGTACTGCTGATCGAATGAGCAGCCACAAAACGAGACGCGAAAAAACTGTTAAACACTCCGTGTTTGCGGAGTGTGCAAGAAATGAGAAAATGTCCTTTTGGAAAGTATTCTTTGAATCATGTTCTGTTGGTACCTTCCAAAAGTATCTATCCTACAAAGACAACATACTTTACTACAAGAGAATACGACGAAAACCAGCTATTACTTGTTTTATACCGAATGATTGGGAAACTGCTACTGATATTATCAAAGAGTTCATGAGGAAAGAAATTGGAGTAATTTCAGTTGATGAACTCACAAAGAAACGAATCGAAATGAATATCGCTCTTCGACACAATATGTTACCTGTTGATACAATGTGGAAAGATATTCGAGCTCCTACTACTCGTCAACAAATGCTCGCCCTCTACGTTTGTAAAATGATGCAGGAACTTAACATGAGTATTGTAGAAACCAATGATCTTTTTATTACAATTAATGTTGGCCTAATCAACGGAACATTGACTGGTGATGATATTATTTTGGATAAAGGAACAATCGTCAAGGTAATGAGAATTATTAGAATTGATGGAAGATTTTATACAGAAGAAAAATCACATGAAGTAGTTATCAGAATTAAAAAGACTCCACAGAAACATAATCAAATATATATATCACATGATTGGGGTAAAATGTCTGAAAAATATAATACTTATCTGGGAGTTAAATAAACTCTTTGCCATCAAAAGCATCGAGTAGAATCCTTGCGGATTAGTTAAGAACGAGTTTCTTTCTGTTTTGTACCTCTTTAGAAACAGAATCTCCTTCTGTTGGCGCCGTTTCTGGGCTAGATTCGTCGTCGACATCATCTTCGACTTCAGCCACTGGAGCTACTGAAGTATCTGAATTTGTCATCTTTGCAATCATGGGTCCCATTTGACCCATCAAACCTTGCATCATGCCAGCAAAATCGGGTTTGGAATTGTCCTCATCATTTCCTTTTTTCACCACCTCTTGAGAGGAGTTGGTAGTAGTAGAAGCAGAAGTAAAACTAGGCTTCTTAATCCATCCGAATTGAAGTGCTACGAATGCAATAACAGCCAACATGTAAACATATTGAATGCTATTTGCAATAACTGAAACAATTATTTCCGCCATGTATTAAACTAAATGGCTGAACCTGCTTGGGTGACCTTTACAAGAGAACAATTAAGAGAGGAAATTAAACTCATTTCTACTCTCCAAAGATGTAATCTCAAACATGAGTTTAAAGATATTGATGATATTCGTACTGATCTTGTCAAAGAAAACTTAAATAAGCACTTTTTTGATGCCAATTTTATGGCCAAACTGTATTGTGTTTTAGATACAGTACTTCTTCTTCCTACTGCTGAAGAAGGTGGATATAAGGATGCAAGTCTTCATATAACTGAAATTTTTCATGATCTCCGTAGAATAGGAGCTGATTCAGTTAATGGAGATGCTATGATTGCATCTTTTGGTCCTTGGAAAGATCTGTTTATTATCAAAGCGCCAAAAAGAATTGAGAATGATGATCTCTTTCATGAATTCTTTGTTGGTGTATCTACTACCAACAATATGCGTAAGTTCACACCAAATTATTCATATATCTTCGGAGGATTCAAATGTCTTCCTCCTTCAATTGGTGCTGACAAAAAAGTCATTGAATGGTGTTCAAGATCTATAAATACTCATAGTTATGTCAATTATGTCATTTACGAGTTTGTACCAGGATCTGATATGGAAGCTGAAATGGCAACATGCACATTTGAAGAGTACTTTGGGTGGATTGTCCAAGTTCTAATTGCTGTACAATTAGGAGTTGACAAGTATGGATTTACTCACTATGATCTTCATAGTGGCAACGTTAGACTTAGAAACTGGGGAGATGTTCATGAATTTGCTATACCTTATGATTTAGGAAATGGAACCACATGGCATGTTAAGGCAAAGAAGATTGCGGTTATGATTGATTTTGGTTCTTCTCATGTTGAAGTTAATGGACGTCATTTTGGTCAATTTCAGTTTGAAAAGTATGGAATCATGCCAAATCAATCTAGACCTTTGGTTGATGGTTTCAAACTTATTACTCATTCAATGGCGCAAATGAAACGTAAGAACAATATGACTTGTTATAGACAAGCAATGCCGTTGTTTCAATTGTTTTTAGATCAAAATTTCGAACTTGGTGACGCTGAGTTAGATAGTATGATTCAAAAAGAAGGTGATACTTATTATATGTTTAGTGCTGAACGATTAGAAAGTGAGGATACTTTTGATCTATGGAATTATTTGGGGTTGATGGAGAAGCAGTTTCCCCGACTATGGAAACAGACTGTAATTATTGGAGAACCAGGAATTCCGATTCTTCATTGTGGAGATTTCTGTCCAACTCCTGGACAGTTTGAGACCGAGCTTAGCGTTGATTCTGCAACAGTTATTAAACAAGGCTATAAGTCAATTGACAGAGATCCTAGATCATCTATATCACAAATGGCAATATCTTCAATGAAAACTAATGTCAGCACTCTTAGAAAAGAGTTGACAAGAGAATATGACAGACTTGAAGCTCAATTATCTATTTTGACGACTCTTAATGTGGATGCAGTTCCATCTGTGTTAACATCGGAACAATTTGCTGAGTTTATTCAAAAGTATATTGAATCCAATGTTGATTTTAAAGAAAATCTTAGCACATTCATGAATAGAGTAGCTATTTTAGAGAATCATTATAAACGTCAGAATATCAATGCTACAGTTGAAGAATTTTCATTTGGTCAAGAATTGAATGGATGGAAGAGAAAATATAAGAGTATTCATAACAAGTTAAATCGTATTTTTGTATCTGCTCCTGATTTGGAAATGCAGAAATACATATCTACCATGATGCTAGACTATAGCACATAGCTATCTAAAGATCAATAGCATATAGCTATATCTAAAGATCAAATTCACTGCTTTAAAAAAGCAAAGAATGGATTGGGAACCTGCCGAAGATTCAAGCTTAGTACAGAATACATCTTCTTTAGTAACAGAACAAATTAGAGGTATTATTAAATCAAAAAGTTATTTACCAGATCCAAATGCCAAATGTTGTCCATTGATACCTTCGAGAAGAAAACATAAAATAAGAACATCAATAGGGTTTTTACCTGGTAAAGATATTAAAGTTATTGAAGGTGCTTACATAGATGGAAGACCAGTTTATCAAGATAGCCATGGAAGAAAATGGAAAACAATACCATGTTATTGTAATTGTTGTAATTGTTCTTGTTCTCAGACTAAATTAATAGCACATAGCGATCAGATGGTAGATCATTGTTTAGGCTCAACAGAGCTACAAGTTATTAAAATGAATGACGGTACAATTAATTGTGTAAATAAAACATACAATTACAGAGATAAGAGAAAAGCTGGTTGTTGGGTACATTTTCTTGCAGATATATTACCTATATGCTTATATTGTAGTAATGTTAAGTATAATAAATTCGGTGATGGCGAAATAGTTTGAATTCAATTGAATATAAATAATATGTAATGTCATTGATATAAATGGATTTACATTATAAATCGACAGAATACGGATTACATTTTTATGATTTTCTAGGAGATCAATCAAAATGGACTTTGAAAGTTATTATTAAAAATAATAAAAAACGTGAAAACATGTCTATTAGAGATTGGGCTAAAGAACAAATTATTATATACTTCCGCGATTCATCAAAACATCGTCCTGATGATCATCAATATATTGTATCTAATATTTCTTCTCTATTTGAAGAAATGTTAGAACAAAAATTAATAGAAGTTGAATAAAAATCAGATTAAAAGACACTAGATATAAATCTATAGTCTATATATATTCGATTGAATATAGATTCAATTGAATATATATTTATTTGTTCTTTTATTTAATAAATGGATGACGATCAAGATCAAGAAGATTTGACTGAAGAGCAAAGAGCTTCTTTAGCTACTGCATATGAAATACTAACTTCTAAATATGTGAAAACTGGTACAAATCCAACTATGATAGATGATGCATTAGAAGAATTAGATTTAATCAAACTTCAGAGAATGAAGTTAGCTGAAATCTATAATTTGGAAGGTGTTGTGGCTGATATATTTCGCGCACTATTAGTTGTCGAACTTAAAAATTTTGATCCTGAAGAACTCATACTTTATATAGATTATATGCATATTCCAATTGAAGACATGTTGAAAGAAGAAGCTGATCAACTCAAGTTATCTATCTTCATTACAAATCATCATATTATTCGAATGCAAAGAGTTCGTGTTAGAAGATATACATCAGCAGTTCTATTTGATACTCTTGAAGTTCGTGAATTCTTAAAACCAGAAGTTTTTCATATTCAAGATTATGATGATGGTGAAGGAATAATACCTGAAGAATATGATATATTAGAAAAATCGCCTAACTATTGGTATCCACAGATAGGAGACCTAAGTGTTGACACGATTAGGAATAACTTTGATTTCGAGGAGATATTTCATCTTTTGATGATTGTTCGTGAGCAATGGAATCCTTCAGGACAACAATGGATATTGTCAAATCTAACACGTTATGATGACGTTATGGGTGCTCTTTTTAACACTTATAGGGATCTTGAACTTGATCCGAGATCATATCTTACAATCGATGGACCAATACTAGCAGTTTTAAATGAACCACACGAAGGTTTATTAACATTGAATCACGATGCTAAACTTGATCATATTGAATTAATAGAAACATGTTTGAAAGAAGGTATTACTGCATTTAGAGAAGGAGTTCCTGCTCCAATCAATTTACTTTTTGAAGAATATGTTGTAGCTCAGCTTTCTAGAGGATTTTCAAGTCATTTTGGTCCTCATAGAACACTTTTACAAGCTTCTGAATTTTCTCAAACTGCTGGAGGAATACCAGTTCATGAAATTGATACAGAAGAATTAGTCTATTATGGAGTAAGAGATGGAATGTCTAAGATGACAATATATACTCTTGAAGAATTATATCATTCATTCAAAAATCCCGAAAATGGCAAAGGAGGATTAGGATATCACTATGATCCATTTGCGATTAGAAAATATCCTCCTAAATATCCAGGTGATACTACTAATATTTACGTATGGGAAGCATTTCCACGTAGAACTATTATCAGACTTGTAGAATCTATTTTACCTTATAAAAGAGTGTCTGCATGGTCTATGAAATTAGCTGAAGCATGTCGCATCATGCTAGCAAAAGATGAAGGTATCAATGTAATGATAAGAAAGCAAAATAGTATTATAGATAATCTTATGACTGCTGATTATGAGACTGAATTAAGTATTAAAAAGGGATTGATGATGATGTATAATATGGGTATTCAGTTAATGAATTACGAGGATGAAATCAATATTTACATGGACTCAGCAATAGATGATATGATCATAAAAGATCCTTCAAGTTTTTTCCCCGAAACCATTTACACAGGAAGACCTCAAGCAGAATGCAGAGACATTATAATGGAAATTCAGCAAGCGATATTGAAGATGGGTAATATGCGTCATATATTTGAAAGATTGAGCATAGTTAAAAGATTCAACGGTAAATTTAGAGTATATTATGAAGATTCATCATATGAAATTTCTAATTACTTATCTATTATGCATAAAATGGCAAGATATTCAATGGCATCGTCATTGATACTAGCAGGAAGATGGATGATGACGACAGCTAATTACTATCATGCTGTATTATATAGAAAAACATTGATTGCTAATCAATTAAATATAGAGTTTATGTCAGAAGCAGCTATAGAGCTTAAAGAAGAGAAGTAAAGATTGAATTCCAAGTCTTTTGAAGACGAGAAATGTTAAAATAATCATGGAACTACAATTGAGAAACTTCAGATGTTATTCAAATGTTGATCTGAAATTTGTCATGGGAACCGTACTACTCAACGGAGATAGTGGTTCTGGTAAAAGTACTATACTGGAAGCATTTGACTATGTGTTTTTTGGAAAACTTCAAAAGCAATATGCACATGGACAAAAATCATGTTCTGTCAAACTGATTCTTGGCCCTGGCATTTGGATACAACGTAATTCAGGACCAGGCAAACTTCAACTTGAAGCTAGCGATCAAAAATATGATGGCGAAGAAGCACAAGGTATTATCAATCAAATGTATGGTACTCGAGCTGAATTTCTTGCATGTTCATATCTGAAACAAGGAGAACGATGTAGTCTTATGAAAGGAACTAACGCTGAAAAAATGGAACTTATACGTGCTATTTCTTTTCGCGATGAAAATGTTGAAGAGATTCAGTCTAAAATTAAGGCTCATCTCAAACAATTAAAAGATACTATGAAAGATATGGAAAATGAAGTTAAGATTGCACAAGGTCTCCTTGATGGATTCAACAAAAATAATACTGCATTGACAAAGTCTGATGTCGATTTTCTTACAATTGATGCAGATAAATTACAAGTTAAACTTAAGGAACTTGAAACCAAACATAGTACTAAAGTAAATGAATTGCATGAAGTCATTGGACTTTCGTCAAAATATGAAACGTTAAGATCATGTGTTAAAGAAAAAATTGCAGATGATATTCTTAAGAAAACCAGTGAAGAAATTGTTGAACTCACAAGACATATTGATCTTATCATACAAAAAATAGACAATATTAAACATCAAAATGCTAAGATAGAGGCATTGAAAGAACTTCAAGCCGTCAAAGAAAAACAAGAAGCTGAGGTTACAAGAGTGAAAGGTGAAATCGAAAGTCTTCATAGCGAACTTCAAATTTACTCTGCACCTCTCATAGATTTAGAGATAGACAGACTTAATCAAAATATTAGTCTTCGATCAAAGATTAATACGATTCTTCAATCATGTGGAGTTAGTAATATTGGAGAAATTCGTAAGGAACAAGGAACTATTGCATCTGAGATTAGAACTGTTAAGGCAACTCTTGTAGAGTTTGAGAAAGATTTAGAGAATAAGAAGTGGAATGAACAACAATCAAAAACATTAGTATGTCCAAAATGTTCTAGTGCTCTTCACCTTGAAGAAAATGCGCTTAGAGTTGTATCTGAAGACTTTAAACCAGACATCAAAGAGATAGTAAATGCTGATATTACTGAAGCTGCTGTCTCGTCGAAAAGAAGAGCTGTCGAGGCATTAGAGTCAAAGAAGGATAAGTTCCAAGCAAGCCTTGTTGAACTTAATGGTTTATTCAAAGATATTGATAAAGAATCAGATGATGATAATTCTCAACTAGCTAAGTTCAAGAAATATGTAAGTCTTGGATCTGTTCTAAAACAGGTCGAAAGTCAATTAGCATCTCTATCTTCAGGATCTATAGAAGAATCACCTGTAGAATCAGCAGAAACTGTTGATAATCTTATAGTCGAACTTAATAAGTTAACTAAAGAAAGGCATGATCTTCATAAGATGATAGATGATGATAAAGATCAAGAGAAACATCATGCAGAACTTCATATTATTAAAGAGCAACTCAATGGTAGAACTAAAGAAGTATATGAAGGATTGATCAAAGATCTAGATGATGAGATGAAGTCTGTTAAAGAAAAGATTAATCTATGCAAAGCATATTTTCAGAGAGAAGAACTTCAAGAATCATTGAAACAAAAACAATCCAAGCAGAAAGAAATTGGAATTAAAGCTCATAATGCGTCCAAACTTTTTGAAATATCAAAACAAGTTGAATTGAAAGTTCTTGATCAAAGTGTATGTTATTTGAATGCTGAAATGAAGAAATATCTTGATATCATGTTTCCTGATGATTTAATCACTGTAGAATTTAAAACAATTAGAGAGAACAAAACTAAATCTGAATCAAAAACAATGGCATGTTCAATGTCTATCTTCTTCAAGAATCATGAATATAGTAATCCAAATCAACTTTCTGGTGGAGAAGGTGATAGAATTTCGTTGGCTATGATGTTAGCATTAAATACTCTACTAGGATCTAATATTATTTTGTTGGATGAAACATTAAATACGTTAGATCGTAATACAAAAATATCAATCATAGAATTATTAAAACAAGTTGTGGGAAACGTAAAACTATGTCTTGTAGTTTCCCATGAAGGAGTTCAAGGAGTATATGATGGTTGTATATCATTGTAATTCATAGGCTGAATAGCCTTAGAATTCACAGCCGGTTCGGCTTTGAATTATTGAATATTATTTTCAATCAACTATAATCTTAAAACAAAATGGATTATGGTGAACCTATGGAGCCATTGGACATATCTGGTCCAGACGACAGAGTTCGTATGAAATGTTTTCTAGAATTAGGGCAGTTAAAAGTAAAAATTCTTACAAATGGTTATAGTCATGATGCTTCAGTAAAATTTCCTCTCAGATTAAAAGAGGATGAAAGAGAATTCCTTGTTCCTCCAGAAAATATTTCAATATCATATAGCTATAAACATGAAAGATTCATATATAATATTGACAGAACTAATATAAAATTACTTATTCCTGAAAAGAATATATTAAATGGTATGGATATAGGTTCATTAAAAAAAATAAAAGAACTTGGAAATTATAATATTGAAGATTTTCAAATATGTGAAGTATGTGGCAGTACATCTAATACTAATCCTAATATATTGATAATAACTTTTGTTCCTTGTGGCCATAGGTTTATGTGTATTAATTGTGCAAAAATAGAAAACTATTGTAGTAAATGTAAAAAATTTATCAAAGATTATGCTACTGATGCTCAAATTATGTAATTGTATCATATGATATAATCATCTAATATGATTGCTAGAAATGATTTGTTTTTATTTAAAATTACTTCAGTTAAACAACGATGAATAACCTTGCGGAAAGATTCATAACAATCTTTATAATATCGTCAATATGCGCGCCTTTGGTAATTTTAAGCGATGTTGCTATATTATTATTTTGTATATTACTTGGCATAGGTTGCATTAGTGAATACATATTAATATGTACTCATTACATAATAATGAGTAATGATTACATAACCTCTGATTTTCTAACTGCTTTAAAAATTATCATATCATCTATTCCATTTATATTGTATATCGAATATAATAGTACACTAATAATATTGTTTGCAATAACAATATTGTTTTTTATTCTATTGATAGCAATTTTATGTTTAATTACTGGATCTTTTTGGATGGACATAATTGAGATTTTGATAGGCATGATATGGATTTATCCTTCTGTGATTGTATGTATTATATTTGGATTAGAAAATCCGAAAAAGTTAATATGTATATGTACAATGTCATGGATGTCAGATGGTGGAGGACTTTTAATTGGTAAAGTTGTTGGCAAAAATAAGCTATTGGAATCCATCTCGCCTAATAAAACCATTGAGGGAAGTATAGGAGCTATTGGATTTTCCATAGCAACAGCATACATGTTTGATTATTATTCTATATATAATTTTGAATCTATATATAGATTCAATTTTACATACAATTTTAATTATGTGTCAGTAGGTATAATATGTTCTATATCTGCTCAAATTGGGGATTTGATCGAGTCAAAATTCAAACGAATTGCAGGCATTAAAAATAGTACAATGTTTATGAATCCTTTTCAAGTTTTTGGTGGATTAATGGACAGATGCGATTCAATTTTCGTATCACTTCCTATGGTATATTTATTACAATTTGCTTAATACTTGACTCATATGAGTCTAGTAATATGAGTTTAATATTCAGATGTTTTGTCATATTTTGACATAGCTTTGTTTCCTTCTGAAATAGCATGTTTTGCTAATTCACCATTTAATATTAATCGTACTGCTATTTGAATTTCTCTAGTTGTTATTTCATTTTTATTATATCTAGCTAATCTACCAGCTTCTGAAGCTATTCTTTCAAATTGATCATAGACAATATTATTCATTAACACCATAGCTTTTTTCGAAATACTCATATCATAAGTAACTAATTTTAAAACTTTCAATATAGATAGAGAATATGAATTCGAATTCCGGTCGCGCTTTTTTAATTTAACAGATGTCTTTTTTAAATTCATATCATCAAATAATTCGATTATTTGATCAGGATTATTCATTTTAATGTTTAATGTTTAATGTTTAATGTTTAATATAAAAAATTATTAATCCATTTAGAAGGAATATCTTATTTTTCAATATCGGATAAGAAAGATTGTGAATACTAGACTCACGTAAGTCATGTATAATTAGTTCTGACTAAGCAAAACAACGTCAAAATGCGTAGATTCAACATTGTTGACGGCAATAGGTGCTCCTGCTCCTTGAACGAAGACAGTTACTACATCTCCAGCACTCAAAATTCTATTGACAGAAGCAACAAATCCTCTTGAGATTCCACCTGGAGGATCTTTATCATATGTAGTACCAGCAACATTAACGCCGTTGACTCTAATTCTTGCACCAAAGAATGATGTATTGGCGGGTTGTGTAACTAATAGTATCATACCAACTTCTAAATGATACATTCCGTTGGTATTGATGATGACTTGAGTAGGATTTACATTTGAGTCGAACATATTACTAGGATCTGAGTGTTCATTGAACCAAGGAATTTCAAGTCCAGGTTGATTTGCGGGAACATTGAAGGATCCAGGAGCTCCAAGTTGATTCAATAAACAAGAGTTATTTACACCAGAAATGAATGGTTTCTCAAGAATAGTCTCAGCACTTAACAGGCCGCACGCCTTACTTCTGGCAACAACTGTAATAGTTAAACTGATTTGATCGCTATGTTCTTTAGGATCAAGATGAAATAAAGCTGATATACCATTAGCTTCATCGTGTCCTTGCCCGCTTGACTGGTTGGCATGATCAAACCAATCAATAGTGATCATATAACAGTCAGCATGAGAGACAGCTTTCCAACTTATAGTCCATGTATGTTGAGGGCATGATTTTTTACAGCATTCTAGGCATGTAACTGGCTCAAGCTCTATAAAATTACATGCTGGCGGAAGCGGCGGCGTGGGAGTTGGTGGATTGGTAGCTTTGTCTGAAGTTTTCCATATCCAAATAATAGCCCAAATGATAAGGATAATTATTATAATGAATATTATCCAAACTATTAGATTATTACTTTGCCTTCCTTCAGGCCTAAACAAACTTCTTTCCCGTTGAGACATATCTTTATATACTTGAATTTAAAGATTTTTAATATCACCAAATTGAAAATGTCTGATATTGATACTGAAGATCTTAATGCTGCAGCTTCCATCATCTTCGAAATGATGTTCAAGTTAGAAATCAAACAAGATTTAATCGTTCCGAAAGTACATTATGGATGTGATAACAAGACTTCAGGATCAAAAAGATCTATAACTAGATCAGTAAATTTCTCTGATAAAAATATCGACAAACTCAAAAAGATGTGTAGAGATTTGGGATTTTATCCCCCAACAAAAGTAAGAGAACAATTAGCTAAAGATACTGGTTTATCACTTGTCCAAATTAACAATTGGATGTCTAATGCTAAGAAACGAAAGATATCTTTGATATAAATTACATGCCCTGTTAAGGCTAGTTATAAATGAATAAGTAAAATTAACACAAGGATAATGTCAAATAAGTTCGTTCTAGAATAATCAATGGATCAAAATCTAATTCGATTAAGGTGTGTGAAAGTAGATAACAAGCTAAGAGTTCGTATCATATCAAAAGGATATAATCCTAATGCTAATTCTCAGTTTCCCAAAAATATTAGAGAAGAAGGTAGGGAATATTTAGTACCTGCTGCTGACATTAGTTTCTCAGAAAGTCCCCAACATAAATTCTTCTATCGTGTGAAGAAGGCCAATGTTCAGATTGTTGACCAGGCCATCAATGACCTAACCGTTGACCAGCAAAAGTTGGTCAAAGATCTGACGATTTATGAAGATGAAGATGAGAATCTTTGTTGTATTTGTCTTGAAGCTCAAAAGGAATCAATCTTTCATCCATGTGGTCATTATTATTGTTGTAATAAGTGTGCAACAGCAATGAAAGATAAGAAACAACCATGTCCAATTTGTAGAGCTCCTATTGGACAAATTGTAGGACATGATCGATTACAATAAACATAACTTTAAAAGTTTAGTTTACATAAAGATGGAAACAACAATTTATGATAAGTGGACATCTCAGTTAAGTTTTCCTCGACAAGAAGAGTTTACATTCAAAATAAATGATGATGCACTTCTTTATGCTGTAGAAGTATTTAATACATCATTACCAAGATTATTTGCATGCGATGTTTTTCTTGAAATTATTGATAGTCATCATAAAATTAAAATGCATTCTCATTATATTGATATGATGTTATTTAAACAATCTCATATGATCAGTTTTGAGATTGATCTGAATAGATTAATAGTTGATAAGCATGTTAAAATGTTTAAAACATCCGATCCTAAAGTTTATATAATTGATGGAATTTTAATGAAACCTGGTAATGTAGAAAAAATCAAAAAATGTCTGGAAGATAAGTTAATTAAGGAGGAAAAAAGAAAAAATAAGATTGACAGAATGGTATTAATTTCGGGACCATTCGATGGTTCAGAACATAAATCTCAAAAATATGATAAACACATATATATGTTTGGTGATCATCATAATAAACTGGGAGATTGTAAAGATTACAAGTCTAAAAATATTGCAGATTTTATTGCTGATGTATTATCTGAGCAATCTGGCCCAGTAGGAGGATCATATGATCCTAATGACATAGTAGATGTTTTTATTGAAGTTGGATTTAAACCTAAGGGACAAGCATTCGAAAAACAATTACTTGATTGGACACCAACTGGAAGAATGGAAGATACTTATATGAGAGATATAGTTAAAAAGTTTAGTAATTGTCTACAACCAACTAAAGCATTTTGCCAATACAAGAATGCTAGATTTCATTATAGTGATATTCGAAATAAGTTCAAATTTCTAAGAATTGGTGCTGAAGTTACTTGGGAAGGTACTGATAATTGGAATTTTAACCATGGTATGGTTACAGAACCCAAACAAGTAGCTTTTATGGAAAATCTTAAACGGACTGTTCATAACAATAATACATTTCAAGACTTTTTATACTATAAGAAACGTCAAAGAGATTTGCATCAAGATGCTAAGATAACCAAGCAACTTTCAAATATAGGTCCATCATATCTTAAGAAGAAAATTCGAGAATATTACAATGGAAAGGTTAGTACATTATTTGATGAAGCAGATAAATATCTTATATCATATAAGAAAACTCGACATGATGCAGATTTATTGGATTTTATTTTAGTTGTAGTAGAGATTGGTGTTTTGATTCAAGATTATTATATGGTTGCTCGAATGTTTAGAAGTTTTAATAGTCCTGGAAGAGAAGGACCACCAATACGTAAAGTATTAATATATGCTGGCGCAGCTCATACGAAAAATATAAGAGAATTTTTCAATACGATACAAGATATGATTGAAGATTATCGTTATACTAGTGGAAAACTTCATCGTATTGATAATACAGAATTATCATCTAGGATGATTGATCCTAAAGATTTATATCAATGTGTAGATATTGGTTCAAGAGTACCTCTTTTTAAATAATTATGATATGACTTTCTCAAGTCTAGTCAAATTAATGTTTTCCATACCTTATAAAATTCGATAGAAAGAATTGACAGATAAGATTTTTGATTCTGTCAACATCGAAATGGATATCATCGAAATCTCATTGATAAGGCTACATATTATACTTCATGTTTTAACTCCTATTGATTACGCGACTAGAGCAAAAGTCGTTAAGGAGGCCGAAAAGAAAGGAAAGAAGGAAAAGAAAAAAGCTAAGAAACTTAAGAAGTCAAAATCATCAGATTCTGATCAGAAAGTTTCTCATCAGAAAGTTTCTGACCATGAAATTCTTGACCAGGCTATAGCTGAGAATTCGAAGAGATTGAAGTTTGATGAAGATAAGAGGGTAGATAATGGAAGAGATGATTTATTCAATTGTCTGGGAAGAGCATTTGAAAATGAGAGAAATGCTCAAATAATAATGAGATGTCTTTCTGAAGAAAAACTTACTGACAAAAAGTACAACGATCTTGCTTGGGGAAGAATATGCGAGAACTTTGCTCAAAAGTTTATGTATCATAGCAAGACGACAGAAGATGATATCGGCAAGGATTTCTATCAGACGGTATTGAAGAAGCATGTTGGGGATTTGATGCTTCAGAGGGGAAAGACTTTCATTGATAGTGGTGTATTTAAGAAATATCATCCGGGTGAAAATCCCATTACGATGGTATGTGTTCAGAAAACTATAACCGAAGATTTGCTTCCAACAGTGGAAGCGTATATTCCGCTTAATCAGTTGATTGATTACGGATTGATGTTTAAAGATGTTAAAACTTACAACCCTTTGAAAACAGTTAAAGGATTTGAGAATGCGACACCTTTATTCTATGGAATGTTCCATAGTTTTGGAATTGAGTTTAATTTAGCTGCAGCATTCTTCTTAAGTGAAGAAGGTGCTTTTGGATATCGATGGGCTATTTATGATCGGTTTGAAAATGGCAAACTAAATTAAATTAAACTAAATACATTGTTCATTAGAACATAGTATTAATCTGACTCATCATCGGCATCTTCGTCTTCTTTTGGTACATAGCCTTCTCTACAACAGGGATATGTCATAGATTCAAATAATCCATTACAACCATTAGCCATTTCAAATTCTGTATCACCACTATACCATAAAATATCTTCATCTTCATTCTCAGGATAACTATATATTTTACCATGTTCATAACATTGATGGTCTGTACCTACAGAAAGACCAGTTGCATAAAATTTCACAACTTCTTCCAATGTTGGTATATCTACACTTTTAACAAAAGATTTCAAGATAGGACTTGCTTCAAGTTTAGCGAAAATCTCAAAGAGATCTGGACGAATGAAAGCCAAAACTTCATTTTGTTTTTCATTAGATAATCCTTGAAACAAAGATATAAATGCTTTTTGTTCAAGAGACTCAACCATTTTAATATTATCAAACAAAAAAATCATGATTCATATATTGGATAGAAATTGAAAAAGGATTTCATCATTGATATTTTTCAAAGTTGGATATGTCCGTCAGTATAAACATAGTATAATTGATTGACATTTTTTTTTATGTTTTTGATCTAAATCAAACATGGATCCTATTCATGTAACACCTACTTTAATTGATGTTTATTGGAACTCTGAGAAACCATTGTTTAAACTATTCCATAGAAATCATAGTATTTGTGAAAAACAATTAATATTATCAGATTTATCATTCGATATTGAACAATACTTATTTGATATTAGTTGTATTCGTTTTACTATTACAAAATACAGTATTGAGGATTCAATATTAGATATAAATACTCCCATTTATATATATCCGAATGCTGTTATAAACATAGATGACAAGTCTCTTGAAAAAATCAGAGTTGATGTTAAGTTTCTTTTCATGCCTCCTATTAATAAATTAACTTCAATAAATGATCAGAAGTTAGTTGCTAAGAAGAAAACTTTTAGTAGATGGTATATTAATCTTGGACTATGTATATTTATAGGATGTGGCCTTTTCAATTATTGTAGTATGCAATGTATATTATGATATACATCGTCAAATAACCCTAGAAAATTTCCTTCATCTCGAGAACATGCAATAATTCAGAAATTTGTACATATTGGTCTACAATATACATACTAAGCCTTATAAGGCTTAGTATTATCTTTTCATGTATTTGATTTTTCGATCCAAAAGTTTTATTAGATCTTCGTATTCTTCTCTTGTTTTACCTGGTTTACTACGAAGAGTCTTAACCAAATCATCTAGTTTCGCAATTTCTTTCTTCCTGTATATCTTATCTTCTTTTCTTATTTGTCTTTGATCATCCATTTCTCGAATCTTTTTATCATGAAGTTCGTGTTCTTTTTTATTACGAATTGCCCATTGTTTTGTTCTGTATAGAGCAATCTCACATTGTACAAGGTATTCAATATATTTTTCAGGTTTCTTAGATTTTAGGACATCAGAAGAATTCAGGTTTCCAACAGTAAGTGCGAATCGAAAGTCTATATATACAATCTTTTCTTTAAGTTTGCTTAGTGGCATAGCAGTGAACTCATCTCTCCATAAACTAATCATACGTTGATAATTTTCAATAACAGTTTCCAAATCTTGAATAGTGTCAGGACCATCATAATAAACGCACAATTCAATTACTTGAGATTTCAAACGAGATATTGTATCTTCACGATTAACATCCATTGTTGATGTTAATAAACTTTGTAATTTATGCAATTATATAAATTTATGATTCAAATTAATATTAATTTGATTTATATTAATTTGATTTGTAATAATTTAAACTTGTGATAATTGACAAATGTCAAATTCCTTAAACAATGAAAATCAACGTTTATTGTTATTACTTAATGAAAGTAGAAAACAAGGCGATCTAGATTATGATACAGTATATTGTAAATATGATAAATGTGAAGTTTTTGAAACATATTTAATAACTTATGGATATGATGTTTGCCCAGATCATAAATTTATGATAAATCAAGTAAATATATGCATCAATTCATCACATTTAGGTAAATGTAATAAATGTCAAATTGATTATTGTTTTAATCATTTAAAATTTTTAAAACCGTCTTGGTATTGTTTTAAATGTTTGATATTAATAAATTAGTGTTCTTCATTTAATATACTAAGCCTTTTAAGGCTATGTATTATTCACATTGTTGACGTTCACAGTAACTATTACTTGTTTCAGTAGTTTCGGTTGGAAATCTTTTTAGTATCATCCTTTGGTTCAGACATTTTTATTTAGCTTATCTAAATAAAATAAGTCTTTTAATTAAATGAGAACTAAAGATGTTTTGCTTGTTATTCTTATTATTGTTGTAATATATATCATTGTTACAATCATTGCTACTCATATTCATGATAAACAACACATGAATCCTGAAGCTAATAATGCAGATATTATTATTATTGGTTATGGTACCGCGGGTTCAGTACTCATCCGTAGATTGAAAGCTAAATATCCAACAAAGAAAATAGTTGTATTAGAGAGAGGAGTTGATAGACATAATGATCGTAACGTCTATAATGTCGCAAATGCATTAATAACTGCATTTGATCCTAAATATAGCGAATTAATTCCTACAGATTTTGAAAGTATATCGGCAGTTGTAGGAAAGAAATATGGAGGTGCTTCGTCATCAAATTTCTCATTACATGTCCGAGGATCAAAACATTTCTATGATAATGAATGGAGAGATCAGATTGGATCATTTGATGGACTATTACCTCTATTCAAAGCCATAGAATCGTATAATGATCAACCAGGAAATACTACAGAGAAGCCGGAAACAAGAGGATCTAAAGGATTATTGAAAATAACTCAACTGCCAGTTGTATTGAATATAATGGAGAGGTTAGGTCCTGCATTTAGAAGAATATTCGAGTTGGGATCAGTAGAAGGTCCAAGAATGGTTCAACAGTCATTAGATGTTGCTGCTAACACTGGACCTTTGAGAGCTTCTGACAACTTTTCTAATATTGTTATCAGCGCTGTAACTAAGATATCTAATATACCAATAGTCAACGATTACAACACTGACACAAATTGTTGTATAAGTGCAACATCACAATTATTTGTTGATGGTGTAACAGGTTTAAGAAGTAGTCTAAATGTGGCATATGTTCAGGATTGTCTTATTCAAGGTGATAGAAGAAATAGGTTGCACATCGTACCAAACGCGCAAGTTGATACTATTTCTACGAAAAATGGCAAAGCTACTGGAGTAAAATGGGGAGATAACTTTACAAAATTAAATGAAGATGGAAAGGTGATTGTCTGTGCCGGTGGAATCTATTCGCCTATCATATTGCAGAAATCTAATATTGGAAATGCGTTAGTTGGAAAAGGATTAGTTAATCATTATGGATTTAGTATGATTTTAGAAGTCCAAGAACCCAAAGATCAAAACTATAGGTTCAATTCTGGACCTTTGGGATTTATTCCTCGATATGGCGATAATAATATCAGAGACTGGCAGTTCATTACTGGAGGAGAATTATTGACCAATCCAGATGTTATTGCTAAGGAAACTGAAGCTGGACGCAAAACTCCTCAAAGCAGATTCTTTACTATTCTGTTTTGGCTTATGAGACCTCGGTCAAGAGGTAGCGTAGGTACCAAATCTGATGGGTCAGTAGATCTGAAATTAAACATGTTTAGCGATGGTGATCGTAATGATCCTGACTCAGATATATCATCTTTAATTGATGGAATCAGATGGTTGCATAAGGTTGTTTTAGATATGCGTAGACAGTTCAACGGTTTAAGAATGGTTCAACCTTCTGAGAAGACTCTTTTCAACAATGATCCGGCTGAACTGGAACAAATAATCAGAGATAATGTATCAATCACAGATCATTATTCAGGAACATGTAAAATGGGAGATGTACTTGAAAAAGACTTTCAAGTGAAAGGAATGGAAAATGTTCATGTGGTTGACACAAGCGCATTTCCAGTAATACCAGATGGCAATACAGAATTCCCTACTGTTGTTATAGCTGAGATAGCCGCCAAAAGATATACTATGCTCTAATGAGCAATGTATTATATATTCTGATGAACTAATACTATGCTCTAGTGAGCAATGTATTAAAGATATTTGGATCTGAGTTTCAGTAGAGGTATTTCGGTTGGATCAATTTCTGGAAGTAATGGAGGATCAATTCTAATTACTTCTACACGAGCAGTCTTTACTTCAACTTCCTCACCTGTCATTGTTGTGTATTTTTTAATACCACGTTTCTTTATGACTTTAACTACTGTTCCAACAGGTAATAATATTTCTTGTTCTCCTTCGAAAGGAGCAAGATTTCGTGGAAAATCAGTATCCTTAACATCAGACTGAATCATAAAAGCATACATATTGTCAGGTATCACTATTTTTAACATACAACATTGTAATTCCCCTTTTAGAAAGGTAGCTGATACACTAGAATCTAAACTTACCGACATAAATCCCCATGTTGTTATTTCTTGTCCAATTTCTAAATTTTCCATATCAAGTGTTAACGTGCCTGGAATGTTCAACGGTGTATAACCTCTAAACGAAAATACCGGTCTATTCAATCTTGGAATACTTAAAATAGCATTTTGTATGGCAGATACATAAGCTAATGTAAAATCTATGATGGTCATCTCCATGAAAGGTCTCAGTTCAGGATAATATTCATATAAATCTTTCCGATTTTCAACTTTATTAATGCCATCTCTATCATACAAGAATTTACCCTTTGCCGCGCTTTCAACAATCATGCCTTTGAAGAAAGTATTGAATATGTCATAAGGTTTATTTGGATCTGAATACTTTTTAACTCTGATATGACTTTCAATCACATTTCCAAACTTATCGTCAAAAACTGTCCAATCACCACTAACTTTAAATAAAATAGTATTAATAACTGGAGTAGTCATATAACTCTGAAGACATAAATATGTAAACATATCACATTCTTCGACAGATTCTATTAATTCCTTTGATGATTGATAATAACCTCTATTTCTGTATGATAATGGCATAGGTAGTTTATCACCTATAACAAATTCATCAATGTAAGCTAGTAATACTTTTTGATTATCAA